>Ga0194054_10000055_pt1 | contig 52214 bp, 41 predicted proteins | sample SepL2210m_MetaG_FD_163628 | JGI IMG/M metagenome (GOLD analysis project Ga0194054, IMG submission 163628) | Anoxic zone freshwater microbial communities from boreal shield lake in IISD Experimental Lakes Area, Ontario, Canada - Sep2016-L227-10m | ecosystem: Environmental > Aquatic > Freshwater... | reverse complement strand
GCCAGGCGTGATGCCAATTTTTCCAACGTATTCGAAAATGCATTCAATACGGCTTCGATCTTCCCTTCAGGCACATTCTCAATACAAACCGACTTCGATGTGAAATATGTTCTATTGCCAATCCGGTTTTTACGGCAGATCCTGGGATACAATGAAGATGTTACATCGCTTGAGATCGGATTGGATAAAACCGCCGACCCGGCCCTGGTCCAGCAGGCCCTGAAGGAAGTTGCAGGGGAGAAATTCAGGATAAAAAACAGGTATGAACAGCAGGAGCTTATTTACAAAATCTTCCGCACCGAGAAATGGGCCATCGTGATGATACTGGCTTTCATCCTGCTGATCGCCACTTTCAACGTGATCGCATCGATATCCATGCTGATCCTCGAGAAGAAAAAGGATATCGCGGTGCTGCAAAGCCTGGGGGCAAGCAAAACCCTGGTTCAGAGGATCTTCATGCTCGAAGGACTGCTGATTTCATTTTGCGGAGCTGCAGCCGGGCTTACACTCGGGGCCGCTATTTGCTGGGTACAGATGCGATTCGGCCTGATCAGGTTGGGCGATGCCAACAGTACATTTGTTGTGAACAACTACCCGGTACATATGATTCCAGTTGATTTTCTGATTATTTTTATGATTGTAATGTCCATTGGTTTTATCGTAGGATGGTACCAGATCTATACCATCCGTAAAATCGATGTAAGCATGATGCGGGCCGAATAGGCCTAACTGCCGGCTCACTCCAAAGAATTAAAATGACGCTCAAACCCTTTGCCTGGCTCATTTTCATTGTAGGTTTTTTCGGGTCCTCCCCCTCGCTTAAAGCCGGCAGCATCAGCATCAAGCCCGCTGCGAATGCTGTTAGTTTCACTTCCTCCCCTCTTCAGTCGCTGGAGGTGAAGGTTGATGTGGGCAAACTCGATTTCAGGGAAATACAAACCAGTGCCGGGCCGTTTACAGAACTATTTACGGAAGGTTTTGGATTTAATACCATTGCCGGGGACCCCAAACTCCCGGTTTATCATAAACTGATCCAGGTTCCTGCCGGGGCAGGCTATGAAATTCATACAGGATCTTCACATTTTACCGATTACAGGCTTGTCGATAACGGCATTACCTCGCGGATTATCCCGGCACAGGCTCCGGTTTCGAAGAATATCAACGATCAGGCCCGGCTCCCTTTTGTAATCAGGGAATCAGCATACCTTCAAAATAAATTTACCGTCGCCCCCCTTGTGAATGTTTCATATGCCGGCATCATGAGGGCCGTTGTCCTTGCAAGGCTTGACATTTCCCCTGTTCAGTACAACCCTGTCACCGGCATGATCAGGGTATATGACCATATTGAAGTGAGTATAATCTTCACCCATCCTGACCTTGAGGCCACAAAAAAACTCCTCGATAACTTCGGCTCCCCTTATTACCAGGCTTTATACAGCAGGATACCGAATTATACCGGATCGCCGGCTTCACTTATCACTTCCTCCCCTGCAACCTATGTAATTGTAGCCCCTTCATCCTTTAAAGAATCGTTAAAAAGGTTTATTGCATGGAAAACCCGTAAAGGGTTCAGGGTGATTACAGCATACACCGGCAGCCCTGCATTGGGAAACACCACTGCTTCTATCAAAGCCTACCTCAGGGAACTCTATGACAACCCGCCTCCGGGATACAATCCCCCAAGCTTTATTTTGTTTGCAGGCGATGTGGACCAGGTCCCTGCATGGAATACGGGAGGGCATCCATCCGACCTGTATTACTGCGAGTATACGGGGGATGATATCCCCGAGGTAACCTACGGCAGGTTTGCGGCCCGTGACACCGGCCAGCTGAATGCCTATATAGACAAAGCCCTGGAATATGAGCAATACACGATGCCTTCCGATGCTTTCCTGGGCGAGGCAGTGATGGTGGCGGGCGCCGACCAGGATTACGGCCCGTTATACGGGAACGGACAAATCAATTATGGAACGGAACAATATTTTAATGCTTCCCACAACATCTTATCCCATACCTACCTTCAGCCTGAAGCCCCCGGAGCAAATTATGCATCGAACATACTCCAGGATGTTTCAAACGGGGTCGGATTTGCAAACTATACAGCCCATGGAAGCGAATCGGGATGGGCTGACCCTTCTTTCCAGACCGTAAATATAGCCGCATTGCAGAATGCCCATAAATACCCCCTGATGATCGGCAACTGCTGCAAAACGGCTAATTTCAATGTAAACTGTTTTTCCAAGGAAATAACCAGGGCCGCCAATAAGGGAGCTTTGGGTTATATCGGATGTTCCGATTATTCATACTGGGATGAGGATTACTGGTGGGCCTGCGGATACAAGGCTCCCGTTTCAACCCATCCTCCATATGAAGCTGATCATGCCGGTGCGTATGACAGGACTTTCCATGACCACGGCGAGCCGTTATCGGAATACTTCGTAACCATGGGTCAGATGGTACAGGGCGGGTGCCTGGCCGTGGAGGAATCCGGTTCAGGAATGAAGCAATATTATTGGGAAACCTATTGCCTGACGGGGGATCCCTCACTGAGCATTTATTATTCGGTCCCCCCGGCCCTGCAGGCCGTATTCGAACATACCCTGCCTGTTAGCATGACGAGCCTGAGCGTGACAACCGAGCCCCTCTCCTATGTGTCCCTGTCACTCAATGACAGCACCCTTCTCGATGTGAAGAGTGTGGATTCGACAGGAATTGCGACCCTGATTTTTCCTGGCGTTCCTTCGCCCTGCTATGCGCGCCTGATCATTACCCGGCAAAACCGCAAGCCCCTCATCGACAGCGTTCAATTCATTGCCCCGGCAGAGACTGGTGAACGGGCACCTGAAAGATCCATCTCGGTTTATCCGAATCCCTTTACTTCAAAGTTCACGGTTTCTGTGGATGAAGAAAAGCATCGAACTGTATGGGTCAGCCTTTTCGATACTTACGGGAACAGGCTGCTTCTCATGAACCGCCAGGGACAGCAGTCCGGCCGGCAGATTTTCACTGTTGATGCGGCAAACCTGGATCCCGGTATGTATTTCTGCAGGATACAGACCGAAAGCCGCACTGAGATAAGAAAAGTTATATTGGGCCGGTAGAAACCACCTGAAAGTACAATGGTCTACCCTACCGGCTTACCGGTGATATTTTCACCTTGCTAACTCCTATAATCTCCCCGCTGGAAGCCGAGGGGGCTGTGATCGTTGTAACCAGCCAGAGCTGTGTGGGATCCCAATCGGCATTGGTGACCATAAATGTTTTCTTATAGGAATAGTTTATCGTGGTATCAACGCTGGCGGTGAGTTGCTCTCCGTAAGTACCGTTCATGGAAACCCTGAAAGTTTCGTTGAAAGAATAAGGATTGATTTCAGGTGTTGTCCCTGCAGCGGTATCCTTGTTGGACTGCAGCCCTACAATACTGTCCTCCAGGATATACAGGTTGATGCCCGCGCCTGAGGTGAGCTTCCTTTTGAACCTTACGGTCACATCGGCAGTGATTTCTTTTGTGTCGTTATTATAAGTTGACCTGGCCGAGATCCCTGTTTTCACCGCCTTGAGCATCTGTAACTCAATTGCAGCAGCCCACTGGTCGGAATTCACGGGGTAACTGCCGCCGACCGGGGTGCGGTTGACCAGGGCCCGCGGGACATAGCCAAGTCCAAAATCAGTGCACCATTGCGCACCTTCGGGAGTTCTGAGGTCCAGGGTGTATTTTGGATCGGGATCGGCAAGGTTTGTGGCATGTACTTCCATGACGATCACTTTCCCAAGGTAGTAATCGGCCAGTCTACGGGCTTTTTGAGTAGCAAGCGGACAGTTATTGCATTTATGGCCGGTATATTCCTCAAGCAGGACATACGGTTTATTGGTGGTATCATATTGTGTCTTCACAGCTGCATAGGGGGGGTCCAGTTTATCACATGAAGTAAAGATCCAACCGCACACTAACATGACAGGAAGCAGAATTCTGAATAATTTCATATCGCCTTTGATTATCATAAACATTAAAAACTGCTGGTAACGGTAAGCGTCAGCCCGCTGGACTGCGGCACGTAGCGGCACACGCCGCCTACACAAATGATCCCTTCACGCTGCCTTCCATAGGAAAGCTGGATCCTGGATGTATTATAAACAAATCCGGCGGCAACATTATAATAATGCAGCTGTTTGCCGGCATCTGAGTTACCGTAGTTCCACTGGTCGCTGACAGAAAAGAACCATTTGGGTGAAATTGTAATTTCCATCAGGCCTGCAGCCCAGTTACCGTTATCCTGTTTAGTCCACAATCCCTGAAGTTCCCAGCGGAGCGATAATTTTTTATTGACATTGAAAGTAACATCCGCGATACCGATCTGGGAATAAATAAGGGGATCTTCAGGATGGCCCTGTACAACAGCTTTGTTGTAGGTCTGATATAGGTAATCGAAGATCCCTTTCACTTTTTTACCGAATTTCTTACTGATCTCCACCTGTGTTTCCTGCCAGTATACTTCGCTGCCAACAGAGTAAAAGTTTGTGGCATAGCCCAGTGTCCCTGACTGCCCGATGGGGGTGGTGTCATTCACAGGCGTTTTCTTTATCGAATTAACCTGGGAAAAATCCACGGCTATGGTGAGCCCGTTCTTACCCCCAAGTTTGGTATTCTTCGGAATGGTATACATTACCCCCGCTGCAATACCGACTTCGCCTGTTGTCTGGGTTGCGTAAGGATACATCGAGGCAAGGGCATAGGTATGTTCCTTGTTGATGGCCGGGAGGTAATTGATGTCGAGGCCGTTGATCGTATAACTCCGGTTCGATTTATAGCTGAAATTGTCAATCCATTTCGATTTAACCTCAACACTGAAATTCTTCCTAGAATAAGAAAGATCAAACAAAATGGAATTACCTGGTTTATAGATGTATACGTTCATCTGGGAAGGGTCGTTGATCTTATGGGCGTATTCGGAGTAAAAATTCACACCTGCATAGTTCAGGTTAAGCCTTCCCCCGTAGCAGGCTACATTTTCGGGAAGGTTAAAAGTATACACCTTGTCACCAACAGGATAGATCATAGTTTTACCGGCCTGGTAGTCACTTACGAAGCTTCCTCCGAGGGTGATCTTCAGTTTTGTGTTTGCCAGGGCGTTGAAAATATCATTAAGATTAAAATCCCCGTCAATCCCCTTTACAATGCCCCGGTTATTATTCTGATAAGGGATCCAGAAAGTTCTCTGAAAACCGTAGACCCCGGTAAGGGTGATCCCTTTCGACGGCATGAATTTTACCCTGAGCCCCCTCATGGAATTGTCATATCCTAGGGTCCAGTCCTGGTATGTCCTGAAAGTCATACCCTGTGCAAATTGTTCATAAAAGTTTCCGGCTGTGATTTCCAGAAGGTCGTTCTTGTATTTGACATACCAGTAGGGTACACCTGCGCCCTGGTACTGGGGATCGTAGCCCATGAGAGGCGGGAGGTAAGCTTCAAACCTCAGGCCGGCATAGAAACTTTTATATTCATAATTCACCTCGGTATAGCCATTTATCCGGATAGGTTGTCCGTTGAGGGATTGGCTGGTGATTCCCATAGCCGCATCAGTCTGGTACAATGCGGCATCGGCCTGGAAAGAGCCTGTAACCTGGGCATTCTTCAGGAAATCCTGGGCTGCCAGGCGGCATGGAAACATTCCAATAGTTACAATCCCAATACAAAGCAGGATACTTTTTTTCAATGCTTTACAATTTTGATATTATTTGATTTCTTCGCCTTTTATTACTTTTCGCACGATGTCGATGATAGTAAATTCTCCTCCTTCTGCGAAAGTGGAATGGCTCCATACGATCTCGCCTTTTCCGTTAACAACAAAAGTCATAGGAACCAGGGGGACACCCATAGCCCTCATGAAATCAGAGTTTTGGTCGAGGAGCACTGTATATTCCCATCCTTTCCCGTCAACATAGGGTTTTACATTCAGTGTGGACCTTGCATTATCAACTGAAACGGCATAAAGCTTCACCCCGGTTTCTTTAACCCAGTCATCATAGACGTCGGCTATAGCATTCAATTCGCGTTTACAGGGGGAGCACCATGTTGCCCAGAAATCGATGATAACGGGCTTGCCATCATTGCTGATATCTGTAGTACTGAACACATTCCCGTAAACATCCTTTATGTTGACCTGCGGGATGGTTTTGCGTTTAGCTGAAGCGTCTTCACTCTGGGCGAAAGTTATTACAAGAGCAGATAGAAAGATAAAGAGCAGGCTTGCTTTTTTCATGTACGAAGTGTGATTAAATTAACAGCTGCAAAAGTACATTTTTTATACATTGTAAACTTCAAGTATCTTGCAGGAAGGGCGGGGTAAAAGGGCGATTTTGTCAAGGAATGCGGGAATCAGGAGGACTTCCCCTTTTGTTATGTTCTCTTTTCCAGACACAAAGGCGATTTCAGCATCACCTTCAAGGCAAATAAGGATAACATATGAGTCGATTTCGGAATAATCCTTGGCGATGGGAAGGTTAAAATCAAGCAGGTTAGTCATGAAATAAGGGCATTGGACCAGGCTCACGGTATGGTTCCCTGATGCAGTATATCCTGTACGGTATGATTGAGGGACCTTAAAATCAATTGCATCCAGTGCAAGTTCGGTATGCATTTCCCTTGCTTTGCCTTCCTTGTCGACCCGGTCCCAGTCATAGATCCGGTACGTGGTGTCGGATGTTTGCTGGATCTCGGCAAGAACGACACCGGGTCCAAGTGCATGCACCCTCCCGGCCGGCATGTAAAAAACATCTCCCTTTGAAACTGTTTCAAAGTTCAGGATATTGCCCAGGGTTTTTTCCTTCACATTTTTAAGATAAAAATCCCTGCTGATCTTCCTGTTAAAACCTGAGATCAGCTGGGCTCCCGGAATGGCATCGAGGACATACCACATTTCAGTCTTCCCTCCCCCCAATTTACGTTTTGCTGCCAGGGCATCATCAGGATGAACCTGTACCGAGAGCCAGTCGTTGGCATCAATGAATTTGACAAGTATGGGAAACTCTTCTTTATGTTTTGCGAAATTCTTTTCCCCTACGAGCTCATCCATGTATATTTCAAGAAGCTCGTTCAGCTCATTTCCCTTTAAAAATCCGTTTGCCACCCTGGTCTGCGACCCTGGCACGCCCGAAAGCATCCAGGCTTCCCCTGTATCGGTGCGGGGAGGGATATTCAGCCCAAGTGAAGATTTCAACTTTTGCCCGCCCCATATCTTCTCCCGGAACAATGGCTTGAATTTTAAGGGGTATAAGGTATTCATAAGAATAATGTTATGTGGGCGGATGACTTCGTTATAATTTGTAATTTTGCTTTCCCGGCAGCAAAATTAACATTTCTCAGGGATATGGTATGCATAGGAATAACCGGAACTTTAGGGGCCGGAAAAGGTACAGTCGTTGAATATCTTGAGAAATCAAGAGGGTTTAAACATTTTTCAGTGCGGGGGTTCCTGCTTGAGCTGATCAGGCTGGAAGGGATGCTCGAAAACCGGGACAGCATGTTTTTGCTGGGCAACAGGCTCAGGATGACTTACGGCCCCTCTTATGTGGTTGACTGTTTGTATGAGCAGGCAGCGGGAAGCGGTGAAAACTGCATCATTGAAAGTATAAGAACACCCGGTGAAGCTTCTTCGCTGAGGGCAAAGGGTGATTTTTACCTCCTGGCCATAGATGCAGCTCCGAAGGTAAGGTTCGAACGGATAATTGAAAGGAAATCAGAGACCGACAGTGTTTCTTTTGCAACTTTCACTCAAAACGAAGAAAGGGAAATGACTTCCACCGATCCGAATATGCAGAACATCAGGGAATGTATACGCATGGCCGATTTCGTGCTCACAAATAACGGGAGCAGGGAGGAATTGTATGCACAGCTGGAAGAAATCTTAAAGAAGATCTGATATGGAAGAGCAAAAGTATATACGACCCACCTGGGACCAGTATTTCATGGAAATTGCAAACACGGTAGCCACCAGGGCAACCTGCGACCGGGGCCGCAGCGGCTGTGTGATCGCCCGCGACAAACAGATCCTTGTAACCGGCTATGTCGGAAGCCCAAGGGGACTGAAGCATTGCGACGAAATAGGCCACCTGATGAAGAAAGTCCACCATGATGACGGGCGTATCACCCAGCATTGCATGCGCACGGTCCATGCCGAACAAAATGCAATTTGCCAGGCCGCCCGTCTCGGCATCTCCCTTCAGGGCGCCAGCATTTATTGCAGGATGACACCCTGCCGTACCTGTGCCATGCTCATCATCAACTGCGGGATAGAACGCGTGGTGTGTGAAAGGAAATACCATGACAGCATGGAAAGCGAAGAAATGTTCAGGCAATCAGGGGTGATCCTCGATTATGTGTATAACGAGGTACAGGAATATACTAACCAGCAGGGATAAAGCATAATGAACCTGCCTTTGACGCGTTGAGACACAGTATTATGAACCCGGAACACGGATTATCCAAATCCCAGTTTGAAGTTTTGTTTCGCAATGAATACAAAGGCATGCTTTTTTTTGCTATCAGCTATGTCAAGGAAGAAGAAGCAGCGAAGGAAATAGTCCAGGAAGCCTTCATCAACCTCTGGGAGAAACGTGAAAGCATAGATCCCGAACGGGAAGTCAAATCCTACCTTTCGGCATCGGTAAGGAACCGCTGCCTGAATTTTCTCCGCGACAATAAGCGTTTCGCTGGGACTTTGCTCAGCCTTGGAGGGCTGCTGCCCATTCCTTCATCCGAAGAATACAATCAGATTGAATTCAGGGAACTCAGCCGCCAGGTGAATAATGCCATTGAGGAACTTCCCGAAAAATGCAGGGAAGTGTTCCGGCTGAACCGTTTTGAGCAGATGAAATACCAGCAGATCGCCGACCATTTGCAGATCTCTGTCAAAACTGTTGAAACCCAGATGTCGAAGGCCCTGGCCCATCTCAGGACCAGGATAAAACGGAATTGATCTTTTTTTAATAGAGCATCAGGGTAACCAAGTGTTCAAGTGTATAACAAGTGATCATGGAACAAGATCCTACATATTTTGAAGAGCTCATTGCGAAGTATTTCAGCGGGGAAGCCAACGCTGACGAGATCAGCGCGCTTTCGTCATGGGTTGAAACGGATCCTGAACATAAAAGGGTCTTCATGGAGTCGAAATATTCATGGATGGCTTCCGAGGAAATTCGGGTCGCCGAGGCCGCGAATATTGATCTGGAATGGGAGAAGTTCCAAAAGCGGGCGGGGATGGTCAAAGATCATGATGAATTTGAAGACCGGTTTGCCCGTGATGATCGTGACATAGAACTCACCATCTCACCATCTCACCATCTCACCATTTCACGCTTTCTTATGCGTGCCGCAGCTGTACTCCTGATCCTGGCTCTCCCTTCATTCCTGCTTTTCCGTTATCTAAGCAAGCCTGTCATTAAAGAACTGGCCGCTAATACCGGCCGTATAGAAGCCCTTCTGCCCGACGGTTCAACAGTCATGCTGAACACCGGAGCAACAATCAAATACCCCGAAACATTCAAAGGGAAGAAAAGGGCTGTGAACCTGGAAGGCGAAGCTTATTTTGATGTGGCCCATAATGCTTTAAAGCCGTTCATCATTTCTACCGACGGGATCAGGGTTGAAGTGAAAGGGACTTCATTTTACATAAACACACATTCCCTGAACGGGGATTTCGAACTGGTGCTGACCACCGGTAAAGTTGAACTTTACTTTGAGAACCAATCCGGCCAGGCGAGGGTGCTGAACCCCGGCGAAAGAGCCGTTATCCGCGGGGGCCAGATCATTATAAACGCTAACCGGGACGCCAACTACATGGCCTGGAAAACCCGCAGGATCGCTTTCAGCAACGAGCTTCTTACTTCAGTGGCTGCAACCTTAAGCAAGGTATACCAGGCCGATATACGTTTAACCGATCCTGCCCTCGCCCAATGCCGCCTCACTGCAACTTTTGACAATCAATCCCTTGAATCTGTACTAAACGTGATCAAAGCCACGTTAGATGTAAATATCAGGAATTCCGGATCTTTGGTGGAAATCTCCGGCAAAGGATGCAGATAGCGATCAGGAGCAAACAATTGTCACATCTGACTTCTGGCATCAGATATCGGATATCAGGTGTCGGGTACCTGATGTTGTTGATCTTCATATTCCTTGTATCAGGGTTGAACGCCCAGATCCTCGACAAGCCCATCAGCATACATATAAAAAACAAGCCCCTGCCCGAAGCCCTTAAAGCAATATCCGTTGAAGGCAACATTAACTTTTCATATAATCCTCAAAGCATCCCCTCCGGTAAAACCGTCAGCATAAACTGCCGTAAGAAGCCACTGAAGGAGGTCCTCGATGCTATTTTAAAACCTGCAGGCATTACTTTTTTTGAGCTGGAGGACCAGGTGGTGCTTAAAGCTCCCGCTGCCGGCCTGATTCCGCCTCAGGAAGAGCATACAAAAACCCTCCGCCATATTACCATAAGCGGTTATATAAGGGAAAAGAGTAGCGGGGAAGTGCTCATCGGGGCCAATGTTTATGCCAGCGGAACAGCTTACGGCACTAACACGAACTCCTACGGGTTTTATTCCCTTACCCTTCCCGAAGGCAGCTACCTGCTCAACTATTCCTTCCTTGGCTTCAAGGAGATCAAGGAAGAACTGGATTTAAAGGGTGACAGGCGAATAAGCAAAGAGATGGAGGAAGCCAGGCTTGACATAAAAGAAGTCGAGGTAAAGCCAAAAGAAACTGCATCCGACATCCGGCGGAGCCAGTTAAGCGATTTTAATTTTTCGAACAAGACCCTGGCCAGCCTGCCGGGATTTGCCGGCGCCCCCGACATCCTTAAAGCCCTCCAGGCCGTGCCCGGCATACGCTCATACGGGGACGGGTCTTCCCTGTTCTATGTAAGGGGTGGCAACAGTGACCAGAACCTGTTGTTGCTGGATGAAACGCCGATTTACAATCCATCGCATCTGTTCGGATTTTTCTCGGCACTCTCACCGGATGCGGTGAATGATATCCAGGTTTACAAGGGCGATTTCCCGCCCCGTTTCGGGGGAAGGCTGAGTTCGGTGGTTGATGTGAAGGCCAGGGAAGGGAATATGAAACGTTTTGGTTTCAGCGGCAACCTGGGGCCATATGCCTCCAATATCTCGATTGAAGGCCCGATCTGGAAAAACCATGCCTCCTTTTTTATCTCCGGCCGCCTTTCCACGCTAAACTGGCTGAATTACCTCCTGAACGACCAGCCTGCATTTAATATCCAGTTTTATGACATCAATGCCAAGCTGAACCTCATCGCAAACGACAACAACAGGTTCTACATCACCTTTTATACCGGCCGCGATGACTTCAACCGGGTGAATACATCGGCCTACCGCACGTTCGGTATCAGTTGGAACAACATCCTGGGAACAGCCCGCTGGAACCATGTCTTCAATAAAAAGCTTTTTTCAAACACAACCCTGAACTACAGCCGGTACAACTATTACCTTTACACCAGCGAAAAGCAACAAAGTTTCTGGACCTCCTCGATCGCAAACCTAAGCCTTAAATCGGATTTTACGTGGTTCCTGAACCCCGGCAACACCCTGAGGGCGGGCATGGAAGTGACGAATTACCAGTCCAACCCGGGTAACCTGAACAAAGGCGAAGATAAAAGCACGACCTCGGCCGGCACTGTGGTGCCTAAGTACCACTCGATGGAATATGTGCTGTATCTCGGGAATGAACAAAAGATAGGCAACCACCTCGTTTTGAAATACGGGCTGAGGCTGCCCCTCTGGCAGGATTTCGGCCCCTCGACGGTGTATGCTTTCGACGCTAATTACCAGCTCATCGATTCGGCAAAGTATAAGCAGAACATTTGCTACTACACTTATATCAGCCCGGAACCAAGGCTGAGCATTATTTACAATATCACCGACAGGACCTCGCTGAAGTTCGGATATTCCAGGAATACCCAGTTCATACAGCAGTTGTCGAATTCCACAGGGCCGTTCACATCCCTGGATGTTTGGGCTCCCTGCGGGCCCAACATCCCGGCCCAGAAAGCCGACCAGTGGGCCCTCGGGTATTACCAGAAATTCTCCCGTGAAAGGTTGTTATTTACTGCCGAAATTTTTTATAAAGCGTACACCGACCACTTGGATTATAAAGACCATGCCAACCTCCTGTATAATCCCCTCATTGAAGGCGAGCTCCGTTTCGGCAAAGCCTGGGCTTACGGGCTGGAGCTCATGCTCAGGAAATCGGAAGGCAGGCTTACCGGGTGGATATCCTATACATGGTCCAGGTCGCTTGTGCAAACCAATTCGGTCAACAACAGCGAGCCTTATCCTTCGAATTTCGACAGCCCGAAAGATATATGCATCAATATGTCATACGACAATCACCGGCACTGGGCTTTTTCGGCCGTATGGTATTATCATACCGGGAGCCCCATAACCACGCCCACGGGGTTCTATTATAATAACGGCTATTCGGTTCCTGTTTACGGAGCCAGGAACAACAGCAGGCTGCCCGATTATCACCGCCTCGACCTTTCCGTGACTTACCGCATCAGCAAACCCGAAAAACGTTTTCAGCAGAACCTTATCCTTACATTATATAATGCTTACGGACGGTACAACCCGTTTTCACTGAACTTCAACCGTATTATGGACAGTAATGGCAACCTGGTCGTGCCCATGAATCTGCAGGGGGGGTATCAGCTTGTCCCGACCACGCTTTCGGTTGCCGGGATCATTCCATCCATCAATTATCAATTTAAATTCTGATGAAAGGGACATTGATAATACTGGTTTTATGTATGCTGACGGCAGCCTGCGTCAAGCAAACCGAATGGAATATGCCCGGGGTGGACCCAAACCTGATCGCTGTGGACGGCATCCTTACTTCCGAACGGAAAGCCCAGGCCATTGTGATCAACCATCCCGTAAGCTCCCTGAACGACCCGGCACTTCCTGTAAGCGGTGCAACGGTGCTGATCTTCACGGCCGACTCAAACTGGACACTAACGGAAGATCCTGCAGGAAGCGGGAAGTACAAAACCCCTTCTAGCTTTATGGCGCTACTGAACAAGACATATACCCTGAATATCTATAGCGGGGGCTCGGTGTATTCGGCAAAGGCATCGATGATACCCGGTACCACTTTCGCCCAGCTGATCTGCATACAAAATGACAAGGATACCTTATACCATATTGATTATGTTGCCAGTGCCTTCAGCAGCATACAGCCTGCAATGTGGGAAATACTGCTCGACTGGACCAAAGTCCCCGGGTATGAGCATGCCGATACGAACAAATGCAAGGCAAGGATGTTGTTTTACACCCTCCCTACCCTGGATGTGAGCGAGGTCTTTGCCCCGGTAGTGGAGCAAGTCTCATTCCCAAGGGGAACTAATATAACGCAAAGAAGGTATTCCCTGGCTCCCGCGCATGCGGAATTTGTTCGTGAGATGCTTCTTGAAACCAGCTGGCAGGGCGGATTGTTCCCTACAGCCGCGGCGAATGTTTCCACAAACCTGAGTTCAGGAGCCTTAGGGTTCTTCGGTGTTTGTTCGGTGAATGAATTGTCGGTGATCGTGGGGAAATGATATTAGGAGGGAAGCATAAATGCATCGCTGCTGCGCCTTATCTGCGCTCAATTCCTGAGTATTCCAAATCTCTGTCTGGTTTCAGTTTTCGCTTGATAAGCCAAGGCAGCTTATGCATTATGCTTCCCTCCCTGCATCACGATCATAACGCCATAAGGAACTTTTTTCATTCCGCATCAGGGTACGATCAAACATCCGTGTATAGTTAACAAAAGCTAAAACTAAACTTAACACATACCAACATGAAAACAACGAGAATCTTCACCTTAAGCCTTGCTCTTGTCCTTACCGCTTTCTTCGGAATGACATCCTGCCAGAAATCAAAAAGCTCTGTTGATAATCCAAACACAAGTTCCATCCAGAACCTTGCCAATGATGAAAACCAGGTAACTTCCGCATCAGACGAGGCCCTTAACGACATCAACACAGTTCTTTCAGGCAACGGCGGGCTGAAATCGACTGAAGGCCCACCATGCCACGCCATTATCGATTCCTTGTCGATTGCAAGCGACACCATGACCTATTACATAACATACAACGGTGCCAACTGCAGGGGGAACCTCATTCGCACAGGACAGATCGAGATCAGCAAACATGTCGGCACGAAGTGGTGGCAGGTTGGGGCAACAATAACCTATAAATACATCAATTTCCATGTCACCCATGTTAAATCAGGAAAATCCATTACCCTCAATGGCCGTAAGACCCTTGTGAATGTTAGCGGCGGCCTTATCTTTATGATCCCGCAGTATAAGACTTTTGTTACAACCAAAGATTCGGGATATATGAATGTGATCTTTAGTGACAGTACATCAAAATTCTGGAATGTGCGCCGCCAGGTCACCTATACAAAAGTAAACTCGAACTTAGTTCTGACTATCGACGGTTTTGGTTCTGCCGACGGCTATGACAACCTCGTCCTTTGGGGAACCAACAGGAACAGCGAGCAATTCTACATCCAGATCCTTCAGTCGGTTGTTCACAAGCAGGTCTGCGGGTTTGACCCATGCTCGGGACAGAAAAAGATGATGATCCCTTCTGATAGCAAGGGAGCAACCCTCACCTTCGGCTACGACACCAACAACCAGCCAATCACCAATGATGATTGCCCGGTTAAATACAAAGTCGACTGGTACAAGAACGGCAACAGCGGAACCCTTTACCTGTTCCTGCCCTAAACTCAACATTAAAGATCCGATAAGGCCGGGCCGTGAAAACGCCCGGCTTTTTTTATCCCATTAATATATCATGACCTCCGCCGGGGCAACGGCAGAAACAGTCCCCCTGAACATCGCGTTAGAACTGAATGGCATGGCAATATTACCTTCCCTGTCGAGGGCAATAAGTCCGCCTTCTCCCCCCTTTGCTTTTAATATGTCGAAGATCACAAAATCAGCGGCTTCCTTTAAAGGTTTATGTGCATAAAGCATTTGTGCAGAAACCGAAAACGCCGCGGAGTTCCTGATAAAAAACTCACCGTGCCCCGTGCAGGAAACCGCGCAGGAATTATTGTCGGCATACGTACCGGCCCCTATGACCGGGCTGTCGCCTACCCTTCCGCTCATCTTCATCATCCGCCCGCCGGTGGAAGTGCCTGCTGCCAGGTTCCCGTACGAATCGAGGGCTACACAACCAACAGTGCCTTTCTTTTCTTTGTCGGCGGATGAGGGAGCGGGTTGCCCTGGCGGGGTTTTCTGTTTAGCCTCTTTCCAGGCCTCCAGCCTCCCGGGCGTAATAAAATACGAAGGGTCAACGATTTGCAAGCCCTTTGACCTGGCAAAGGTTTCGGCCCCGTTACCAACAAGCAATACATACTCGCTTTTATCCATGACAGTCCGGGCGGCAGAAATCGGATTTTTTACAGTAGTCACGCAACCTACAGCCCCGGCCTTCCCTGTTTTTCCATCCATGATGGAAGCGTCAAGTTCGGCTTTCCCGTCTTCGGTAAGCACGGCTCCCTTCCCGGCATTGAACAGGGGGCAATCCTCCATGAACCTGATCACGGCTTCGACAGCATCGAGGCTGCTGCCTCCTGACGATAACACCTCCGCCCCGATCTTTAAGGCTTTGTTCAGGGAATCGGTATATTGCTTTTCTATCTCCGGTTTCATTGTGCCTTTTACCGGTCCCCCTGCACCCCCATGGATCACAAGGACCCAGCGCTTGCCGACCGGATCAGTGGAAACAGCGGTTGCAGGATTGACCTGGGCAAACAGCCATCCGCCCGCCAGTAAAAAAATAAACAGGAATACTGACCTTTTCATAGGCTTAACGTCTTATAAAATGCTTTTCAGAAGATGTGTGAAATTGATCAGTCCGCTGATCTGTAATACCGTCAGGATGATCGAAAGGATGATGACCGCCCTGATAAAGCCGGCTCCTTTTTTAACCGCAAAGTAAGAGGCAATGAGCGCCCCTACGATGCTCCCGGCGCTCAGCAAAAGGCCGTACATGTAATGGACCTGTCCGTTGATCACGAAGACCGCCAGGGCGAAGATGGCATAAAAAAACACGATCAGGTTTTTCACCGCATTGGCTTTTACCAGGTCGTAGCCGGTTCCAAGGACCAGGGCCATGAGCAGGAAATACCCGACGCCTACCTGGATGAAGCCCCCGTAGAACCCCACGCAGAAGAAGATCGCAAACTGCCACCACCTGAGTTTACGCTGCAGCAGGGCGGGGTTCTCCTTAAGCCAGCGGTCAGGCTTGTAGAACAGGAAAAAGGCCATCAGTATCATGGCTAGTATCATCGCGATCTCTATGACCTTCCCGTTCACATCAATTGCAAGATAGGCACCGAATACCGATCCTATGGTAGCCGGGATGCCCAGCCAGACGGGCCTGAGGTCGGTGAACATCTTTTGTTTTGTGAAGCTACCCACCGAAGAAAGCGTTTGGAAGAAAATGCTGATGCGGTTGGTGCCGTTGGCTATCCCGGCGGGCAGTCCAAGGATAACCAGCAGGGAAAGGCTGATCACCGAACCCCCGCCCGAAAGGGTGTTAATGAATCCGACAAAGATCCCGGCTACGATAATGACGATGATTTCGGTGAAGGACATGTGGATTTACGATTTAGATTTACTACTCATCACTCATTACTCATCACTTATCGCTCAGGGCTCACTGATTCAGGGTGCCGCAGATGGCTGTGTTTTCGCGAATACAATATATAGATCGTCATTCCCAGGAGCAGCCATACAAAGAACCGCATCCAATTGGTGAAGCCAAGGTGGACCATGAGGAAGAGGCTTGAGAGCAGCCCGAGGACCGGGATCAGTGAAAGTTTCTTTATAACCCCCATGAGGGTAAGGACTACTGCCGCTATGATGAACAGGAACAACGGCAGGTCGTCGCGGTCGAAGGTAAAGTTGATAAGCCTGCCGAGTTCTTTCAGTTCAGGCGGGTTCCAGAAGTACAGCACCACCCCTACCCCGGCCCAGACGAGCGGGAGGCCATAGCGGGAGTTGATGTAAGGGACGTGGAAGCCTTTGGTGGCGATTTCTCTGGAATTCTCATTTTTCTTTTGTCGCTTGCAATCTTGCACCGCGGCTGGGGTTTGCTTCGCTGCACCCAAGGCCGCTTGTGCAAATTGCCTCGCTCCAACATCATCACTCACACCACCAGTGTAACGAATAGTGCGGGCAAACTGTGCATCCTTTTCTCTTCTCCCCCTGGGGTTAAGGATAAGCACTCCACCGCTTACCAGTACGAAAGCAAACAGGGTGCCTATGCTCGTAAGATCCGTTATCTCGGTGAAGTTCATAAACAGGGAGGGGATAGATGCGAGCAGTCCTGCCACCACGGTTGCAAAAGCGGGGGTCCTGAATTTCGGGTGAATCCTTGAGAACGCCTTAGGCAGCAGCCCGTCGCGGCTCATGCTCATCCAGATCCGCGGCTGGCCCACCTGGAATACCAGTATCACGCTGGCCATTGCAATGATGGCGGCGAGTGAGATAAACCCTGCAAACTTGCCCATGTGGATGCGTTCGAACACATAGGCAAGCGGGTCCCCCACTCCAAGTTCAGAATAGTTTACCATTCCTGTAAGTACGAGGCTTATCATGACATAGAGCAGGGTTGTAATGATGAGGGAGTAAATAATAGCCCTGGGCAGGTCCCGGCGGGTATTTTTACATTCTTCGGCCGTGGTTGAGATGGCATCGAAACCAATATACGCGAAGAACACCCCCGATACGCCTTTAAGCACACCGGTGAGCCCGTGAGGGGCAAAAGGGGACCAGTTGGAAGGTTTGATATAGAAGGAACCGACTGCGATGATCAGGAGCAAGACCACTACTTTAAGTATCACCATGGAATTGCCGACCACCTTGGTTTCGTATATCCCTATATAAACAAGCACCGATATTAGTGCTACGATGGCAAATGCGGGGACGTTGGCGACCAGGTGCAATCCCCCAAGAACGGGGGAATTCACCCAGGCCAGGTAGGATTTCTGAATCACCGGCGCCAGTTGGGCCAGGCTGCTGCCGTGGGCAATGGCTGCAGCCCCTTCATTGTAGCCCCTGAAAGCTGTCACGTAGTCGGTTGAAATAAATTCGGGGATATGGATACCCATCCCGCTCATCAGGGAGCAGAAATAATCAGACCATGAAATAGCTACCGCGATGTTACCGATGGCATATTCAACGATGAGGTCCCAGCCGATGATCCATGCAAAGAGTTCGCCAAAGCTGGCATAGGCGTATGTATATGCGCTTCCGCTCAGGGGTATCACCGAGGCAAATTCGGCATAGCAAAGGGCAGAAAAACCGCAGGCTACGGCTGTGAAGATAAACAAGAGTGCAACAGCGGGACCTCCTGATGCTGCGGCGCCTCCGATCGTTGCAAAGATCCCCGAACCTACAATGGCTGCGATGCCTAAGGCAGTGAGGTCAAATACCGTGAGGCTGCGCCTGAGCCCACCCGAATCCCGCTCGTACCCGGCGGCATCGTTAAGGATCAGCCCTATAGGTTTCTTTCTGAAAAGGTCGGAAAAAGACAAGCTTATTTTTTGATAAAAATAGAAAGATTTTCAATTGCAAGAATGAGGGTGGCGGAGTTTCTTCCCCGGCAGCCATCAAATTTTAGTAACTTTGCAATATGAAGATAACAATATTCGGAGCAAGCGGGAGGACCGGGCTTATGCTTACGTTCCAGGCCCTTAACCAGGGGCATGAGGTAACAACATACACACGCCGGGCCAGCAAGGTCACAATAACCCACAAAAACATCAGGATCATCGAAGGGGAACTGGGTGATTATAAAAAGATCAAAGAGGCAGTTCATGGCCAGGATGTGGTAATGTGCACCCTCGGGATAGATAAAAACAAACCAAACACGATTCTTTCCGATGCCACAAGGCTTATACTGCAGGCTATGGAAGAATGCGGGGTAAAACGTTTCATCTGCATGTCGTCGGCCGGTGTGCTTGGCAATGACGCCGGGTTCTGGTTCGGCAAGATTATCACACCCCTGTTCCTGAAACATGTGTTTGTTGATAAGAAACGCCAGCTTGAGGTTGTTAAACAAAGTAAAGCCGAATGGGTGGTCATAAGGCCTGTCGGGCTTACCGATTCGCCAAAGACAGGCAGTTACCGGGTCAATGAGGACCTGCCTACATCGAGGTCAATTCCCCGTGCCGATGTTGCCGATTTCATGCTGAAGCTGATGACCGAAAGGAAATACGATTTCAAAATGCCGGTGATCTCAAGCAGTTAAATCTTTACAAAAATTCAACCTAATCCATTTATTATGAGATCAGTATTGCTTCTTTTCTGGGCCCCGAGGGTCCTTGCGATTGCTGCCATCCTTTTTGTTAGCGTATTTTCACTGGATGCCTTCCAGGCAGGATTGCCTTTAAAAACACAGATCCTTGACTGGCTGATGCATATGATCCCTTCGTTTGTGCTGATCATCCTGCTCGTCATCGCCTGGAAATGGGAAAATATAGGTGGTATTATTTTCCTGTCGCTTGGCCTTGCATTCTCACCTTATGTTTTTTGGGGGAATTATACCATGAACCATTCGGTCTGGATGAGTTTTTTCATCATTCTCACCATTACTTTCCCGTTTATCCTGGTAGGAGCGTTATTCCTGCTAAGCCATCATACAAGGAAAAAAGCTGCTGAATTGCTGAAGATGCTGGAGAAGGGAAACAGCGAATTGTCAAAGTAGTTCATCGCTCGCATCTTCACACCGCCGCTGGGGTTTGCTGCGCTACACCCAAGGCTGCTTGTGTGAAATGCTTCGCTATTTAATACTTTTTACCGCTGCCGCAATTCCTTCCGCATCGTACCCGCATTCATGGTGCAGTTCTTCATTCTTGCCCTGTTCGATGAACTTATCGGGGATCCCGAGGCGTTTAACGCTGGCGGAACAGCCATGGTCACTCATGAATTCAAGGATTGCGCTTCCGAACCCGCCTAAAACAGTCCCGTCTTCAACAGTAATGATACGCTTGAAGTTTTTGAAGATCTTGTGGAGAAGATCTTCATCGAGGGGCTTTATATAGGGGAAGTGGTAATGGGCGGGATGCAGCCCTTGTTTTTCAAGCTCAATGCAGGCTTCTTTAACAAAATTGCCCGGGTGTCCTGTACTGAGAATGGCAACATCCTTCCCTTCCCTGATTATTATTCCTTTACCGACGCTCATCTCTTTCATAGGGGTTTTCCACTGCGGCATCACTCCCCTGCCCTTGGGATAACGTATGGCAAACGGACCTTGCCCCGGAAGCTGGGCGGTAAACATAAGGTTCCGGAGTTCCTCCTCATTCATAGGGGCTGAAACTGTCATGTTGGGGATGCAGCGCAGGTAAGCGAGGTCATAGGCCCCGTGGTGCGTGGCTCCGTCTTCACCAACAAGTCCGCCCCTGTCGAGGCAGAAAACCACCGGGAGGTTCTGTAAAGCCACGTCATGGATGATCTGGTCGTAGGCCCTCTGAAGGAAAGTTGAATAGATATTGCAAAACGGGATCATGCCCGAAGATGCCATGCCGGCGCTGAAAGTCACAGCATGCTGTTCGGCAATGCCGACGTCGAAGGTCCTTTCAGGCATCTTATTCATCATCAGGTTCAGTGAACAGCCAGTAGCCATGGCAGGTGTGATCCCGACAATCTTAGGATTCTTTTCGGCCAGTTCGATTATAGTGCGGCCGAAGACAGTCTGGTATTTTGGCGCCAGGCCGTGGCATTTGTCCTCTTTTATCTTTCCCGTTTCTTTATCGAAAACTCCCGGGGCATGGTACACCGTTTGGTCCTGTTCGGCCTTTTCGAATCCTTTTCCCTTAACCGTATGAACATGCAGGAGTTTTGGGCCTTTGATCTCCTTGATGTCTTTTAAAAAATTAACGAGACGAACGATATCGTTGCCGTCAACCAGTCCGAAATACCTGAAATTAAAGGCTTCGAACAATCCGCTGGGTTTAAGCAGGGTGCCTTTAAGGGCGTTGCCCAGTTGTTTTACAATGGCTCTTGAGTTCTTGCCGTAACGCGTTCCGCCTCCCATCAACAGCCAAACCGCATCGCGGAATTTATTATAGGTTTTGGACGTGACGATATCCGCCAGGTAATCCTTTATTGCACCAACATTTTTATCAATGGCTATCTGGTTATCGTTGAGGATCACCAGAAGGTTTGCATTTGAAACGCCTGCATTGTTGAGCGCTTCCATGGCCATCCCGCCCGTCATTGCCCCGTCGCCTATGATGGCAACATGGTGGCGGTTCGTCTCACCCTGGAGTTTCGAAGCTACTCCCATTCCAAGCGCTGCAGAAATGCTGGTCGATGAATGGCCCGTGCCGAAAGCGTCGTATTCGCTTTCCGACATCTTCGGGAAACCGCTGATGCCGTGGAAAGAGCGCAGGGTATGGAAAGATTCCTTGCGGCCCGTCAATATTTTATGGGCATAGGCCTGGTGGCCCACATCAAAGATGACCTTATCATTCGGGGTGTCAAAAACATAATGAACTGCAACCGAGAGTTCCACGGCTCCGAGGCTTGCGCCAAGATGTCCGGGGTTGAGCGAGATCACATCGATAATGAACTGCCTGATCTCCGCGCAAAGCTGAGGCAGCTGATCCACGCGGAGTTTCCTCAGGTCTTCAGGGCTGTTGATGTGTGCAAGCAAAGGTCCGACAGCTGGTGTCATTGGTTCATTGAAATTGCGGGTGCAAATTTACGATAATTTATCGTCATACGGCTTTAGTGAACAGTGAATGGTGAACAGTGAACAGTGACTAAAAAAGTTCACCGGTCACCAGTCACTAGTCACTGGCCCCTGAACCGTTCAGATCAGTCCCAGCTCCACCTTCGCTTCTTCGCTCAGGTTTGCCATATCCCATGGCGGCTCGAAAGTAAGCTCCACTTTAACTTTGCTGACCCCTTCCACCCGGCTCACTTCTTCCTGCACCATGCCAGGCATATCTTCGGCGATTGGGCAATTAGGGGTTGTTAGGGTCATCAGGATTTCCACATTGTGGTCAATGTCGATCTTGAGGTTGTAAATCAGTCCCAGGTCATAAACATTAATTGGGATCTCAGGGTCAAAAACCCTTCTCAGGGCGTCGATAACGGATTGTTCGAAGGGGTTATATGGTATGGTATTGGGGGTTTCCATAAAAATTTAAATTTAAGGGCAAAGGTAAGGAAAAGCGGGATGGCAGTTTGAACCGATGCCTGAATTGACATAACTTTGTGGCTGGATGGAATATGTGAACATCGTTTTAGAATATCTTGGAAAGGTACTGCTGGCCTCAGCTTACCAGATGCTGGCAATTTTCGGGTTCCTGTTCCTTTTTGGCATTATATTATATTTCGTTTCAAGGTCGACAAGGAAGGCATTTGTCAATTCCAACAATCAAAAACTGGATATTTATCTTACAGGATGGTTAGGGACACCGGTTCATGAACTGGGTCATGCATTTTTTTGTTTATTGTTCAGGCACAGGATCACCGAGATCAGGTTCTTCAAGCCCAACAGCCAGGATGGCTCGCTTGGTTATGTGAACCACAGTTATAACCGGGGCAATTTTTACCAGAAGGCCGGGAATTTATTCATAGGTGCAGGCCCGGTAATTTTTGGTTCCTTACTGCTCTGCCTTTTAATGTTTTTACTGCTGCCAAACTTTAATGAGATACGGGAAACCATTTCAAACGAACATCTTTCAAACAAAGGTTTTTTTGAAATGATGGCGGATTTTGGTTCCACGCTCTCATTCGGACTGGCACTGACCGGGGAAGTGTTTGCATTAAATAATTTCGGCTCAATTTCCTTCTGGGTATTCTTCATACTGGCCTTTTGCATTTCATCACATATGCAATTAAGTCCGCCCGATATAAAAAGCATGTTGACCGGACTGGTCCCCATCGCAATTCTTTTTTTTGTTTTCAATGCCATCACCATTCTGCTGGGGTTTGATCTTACCGGTTTCATACTTCATTTCAGCCGCTATACCGGGATTCTGTCAGGAGTTTTCATGATAGCCCTGGTCATTTCACTGATGAATTTCTTATTGACCTATCTGATATTATCACTGTTTTATTGCCCGAAGTATAAAAGAATGTTATCGATCTTTTAATTCATATTTTATCCCTTGCACAATAGCAAGAATTGCACTTATAATCCTGTTATTCATGAATCTGATTCAATCGTCTACCCGGAATCCATCTTCTCCCCGATCAATAGATGCAGTAAACCGTCAGCAGGAGCAACTGCTGAAATTAGCTAATTCAAAAGGGCTTATGCCCGGCAGCAAGGTTTTTATAAGGATATTTAAAGAACCTAAAGAACTTGAGGTCTGGATCAAAACGGATTAATGAAATATTGGGTGTCGCAAATTGCGATACCCAATATTCATGGTTTAATTCAAATTTAACATAATCCAAATGAACAATAATGGCGCTCTAATTATTCCCGAGGAAATTATCATGGGTAAAATACTTCTCTTTAGAGGGATCAAAGTGATGATTGACAGTGATCTTGCTGAGTTGTATGGTGTAAGCACAAAAAGGCTAAATGAGGAGGATAAAATGACAGTTCGAAAGCGGATCGGATTTAAGCGGAGTGGAGAAAATTAGGTTTGGAGTGCAGTTCTATTGACAGCCAAAGTCATCGCGTGTTCACGATTTCATCTTAAACACCATGGCATACAGTTTCATCTGCTTGACCATGGATGCGAGGCCGTTGGAACGGGTCGGGGACAGGTGCTCATTCAACCCGATGCGGTTAATGAAGCTGAGGTCTGCGGACTGGATTGCGTCGGGGGTCTGGCCTGATAACACACTCACCAGCATACTCACAATACCTTTGGTGATGATGGCGTCGCTGTCGGCGGTGAAATTGACTTTGCCGTTGCGGAATTCAGCGTGAAGCCAAACCTTGCTCTGGCAGCCGGAGATAATAAACTGGTCGGTCTTGTATTTGGGATCAATGGGCGGAAGTGATTTTCCCATGTCGAGGATGAGGTCGTATTTGTCGAGCCAGTCGTCGAAGGCGGCGAACTCATCGACAAGCTGGTTTTCTATTTCCTGGATTGTCATTCGCAAATCGTAAATTTATCTTTATCTAAACATCGTCTTCACCCTGCTAACCGCATCGGCCAGCTTGTCGATTTCTTCTATGGTATTGTAAAAGGCAAAGGAAGCGCGCACGGTGCCGGATATGCCAAAATGATCGATGAGGGGCTGGGCGCAGTGGTGCCCGGTGCGAACGGCGATGCCCATTTTATCAATAATGGTCCCGGCGTCGAACGGATGGATGTCGCCGATCAGGAAGGAGACCAGGCTGGCTTTCGACGGGGCGGTACCGAAAAACCGCATATCCTTTATGGCCGACAGCCGCTCAACGGCATGCTTCAGCAAGCTGTCTTCGTATGCATGGATCTCATCCATGCCCAGGTTCTTCAAATACTGCACAGCAGCCCTGAGGCCCATCACGCCTTCCACATTCGGGGTCCCTGCTTCGAACTTGAACGGCAGCTCATTATAAGTGGTTTTTTCAATGGTCACATCTTTCACCATCTCTCCCCCGCTCTGGTATGGGGGAAACTCTTCCAGCCATTTCTCCTTCCCGTAAAGGATCCCGATTCCCATGGGACCGTACATCTTATGACCTGAAAAACAGTAGAAGTCGCAATCGAGATCGGTGACGTCAACTTTCATATGGGATACACCCTGGGCCCCGTCGACCAAAACGGGAATGCCCTTAGCATGGGCATAAGCAATGATCTCTTTAATAGGGTTTATTGTTCCAAGTACATTGGAAACATGGGTGAGGGCGATGATCTTCGTACGCTCTGTAATCAGTGAATAGAGATGTTCCAGGTCCAGCCGGCCGTCAGGGAGGATATTGGCAACCTTAAGAGTGGCGCCCTTCTCCTCACATATTATCTGCCAGGGCACGAAGTTGGAATGGTGCTCCATGATGGTCGTGATAACCTCATCGCCTGGCCCAAGGAACTTTTTACCGAAGGAGGATGCCACAAGGTTGAGGGATTCGGAAGCACCTTTGGTGAATACAACTTCATGTGTTGAAGGTGCATTGATGAATTCCCTGATCTCTTTGCGGGCTTCTTCGAAAGCCTCAGTGGCTTTCACGCTCAGGTAATGAACACCCCTGTGGATATTGCAGTTGTCGTGCAGGTAATAATCACTGATGGCGTTGATGACCTGCAGCGGCTTCTGGGTTGTGGCGGCATTGTCGAAATAGATCAGCGGCCTCTTATAGATCGCCTGGGAGAGGATGGGGAAGTCGGCGCGGATGTCAGAGATGTCGAAGGGCATATTATAAAGTTCGTGATCCGTTAAATTTTCGTCAAATCTATCACAAATTCCACTGGCTGCTCGGGGGTGTTGCAGTGAAGCACACAGGCTTCGCATATTTGCAGCTCGCCCTGGAGGCGCTTCTTTACCATATCCTCTATCCGGTACCTCAGCGGGTCAATGGCTATTTTACTGATCACCTCATCGGCATAAGCATACATTAAAAGCATACGGGCACTCTCCTCACCAATCCCGCGCTGCCTCAGGTAATACATGGCATCCTGGTCGAGCTGTCCGGTGGTTGAACCATGCGAACATTTTACATCGTCGTTGTAAATTTCCAGGAATGGCTTGGAATTCACCTTAGCTGTTTCGGTAAGCAGAATATTTTTATTGCTCTGGTAAGCATTGGTCCGCACGGCATTGCGCTCCACCAATACATGGCCGTTGAAGACCCCGCTGGAATGCTCATCTAAAATCCCTTTGAAGAGTTCACCGCTGGTGCAATCGGGGAAAGCATGGTCGATAAACACCTGGTTGTCGATATGCTGTCTGGCGTCCATGAGGTAGATCCCGTATATCTTCGTGTCCCCGTGAGGGCCATTGAACCTTTGCCTCACATTGTTCCTGAGCAATCCGCCGTTTAACGAAATATAATGCGATTCAAGCTGTGCCGCAGTTTCCATCTGGAAATACACCGAGCTGATCAAAGTCGATGCATTGTTAAGGTTTTGCAGCTTATAATGATCAAGGGAGGCATGTTCACCCAGGTAAATTTCGGTGACCACGTTTGAAAATGAGGGCTGGTGGTTGTAAGAATCGTCGCAATGGACCAGTGAAAGCCTGCTGTTCTTCCCTAAAACAACCAGGTTGCGCGATTGCAGGAAAAGGTTCCTGTCATGGTGAATCACATTGATGATCTGGATCGGCTTGGGGCTTTTCACATTGTCGGGAACATAGATGAACACCCCATCCCGGAAAAAGGCCGTATTTAAAGCGGTGAAAGCGTCGGTATGGGAATCGGCGTATTTACCGAGGTGGGCCTCAATCAGCGCCGGGTATTTTTTCAGGGCCTCGGCCAGGCTGCCCATGATAATGCCGTTCCCAAGTTCCATCAAAGGCACATCCTTCGAAACATACCAGCCGTTAAGCTGGCCCATGATGGCTGTATCGAGATGAGGTATGTTGCAGCGGAAGACCTTCTGAACATCCACTCCCTCTTCGGGTTCCAGTACAACATCGTATTCTCTTGAAAAACTTTCCTTAAGGTCGGTATTTTTCCAGGCTTCCAGTCTGGTCGTTGGAAATCCTAATTCTTCAAAACGGCGGATGGTATTGTCGCGCTGAACCGTGAGCGCAGGGTAATCGCCGGCCGTAATCGCAGCCCTGTGTTCCCTGTAAAGGACAGAGAAAAATTCTTTTGTACTATTTTGTTTCAAAACATCCTGCATCTTGCATCCTTTATCCAGCTGTCCAGTCATCCAGTCATCCAGTTATCCAGTCATCCAGCTATCCAGTCATCCAGTCATCCAGCTATCCAGTCATCCAGCTATCCAGCTATCCAGCTATCCAGCTATCCCCTTACCCTCCTGCTCCTTCCTGATCCAGTCGTAACCTTTTTCCTCGAGCTCCAGCGCCAGTTCTTTGGTCCCTGATTTAACGATCCTGCCTTCGAACAGCACGTGAACGAAATCGGGAACTATATAATCGAGAAGCCTCTGGTAATGCGTGATCACCATGAAAGCATTATCCTTCGTACGCAGTTTGTTCACCCCGTTGGCAACAACCCTGAGGGCGTCAATATCCAGTCCCGAATCGGTTTCGTCGAGTATGGCCAGGGTGGGTTCCAGCATGGCCATCTGGAAGATCTCGTTCTTCTTCTTCTCACCTCCCGAAAAGCCTTCGTTCACCGAACGGTTCGCCAGGTTGGATGTAAGTTCTACAAGCTTCTTCTTTTCTTCCATAAGCTTCAGAAAAGCCCCTCCTCCCAATGGATCCAGCCCTTTGTATTTCCTTACCTCATTAACGGCAGTGCGCATGAAATTCGTGATGCTCACACCGGGAATCTCAACAGGGTACTGGAAACCAAGGAAAATGCCTTCCCTGGCCCTTTCTTCCACAGCCAGTTTCAGAAGGTTCCTGCCCTTATAAATGACCTCTCCCGACGTAACCTCAAACACTTCCCTGCCTGCAATCACCGAGGCAAGCGTACTTTTCCCCGTTCCGTTGGGCCCCATAATGGCATGCACTTCCCCCTGGTTGACATCCAGGTCGATCCCTTTCAGGATTTCCTTTCCGTTAATGGAAGCGTGCAGGTTTTTGATAGATAGTAACATTCCTTTTTAGTTTATTTTAAATTCTGATTACTGGATAGACAGCTGCACTGCGATATCTGGATATCCAGTAATCCAGTTATCGGCAGCGCACAGCGCTGCCTTATCCAACACTCCCCTCCAGACTTATCGACAGCAACTTCTGGGCTTCGACTGCAAACTCCATCGGCAATTGCTTCAGCACTTCTTTGGCATAACCGTTTACGATAAGCCCGATAGCGCTTTCGGCATCCATCCCCCTTTGCTGGCAGTAAAAAAGCTGGTCCTCGCTTATCTTTGAAGTAGTAGCCTCATGCTCCACTATACTCGATTTATTTTCAACCTGGATATACGGCCAGGTATGCGCCCCGCAGGCCGAACCCAGCAGCAGGGAATCACATTGGCTGTAATTCCTTGAATTGGCGGCATTCTTCGAGATCCTCACCAGCCCGCGGTAAGAGTTATTGCTTTTCCCTGCGGATATCCCTTTGGAGATGATAGTGCTTTTCGTATTCTTTCCAAGATGGATCATCTTGGTCCCGGTATCGGCCTGCTGGTAGTTGTTTGTCACTGCGACAGAATAAAACTCCCCTACGCTGTTATCCCCTAAAAGTATACAGGAAGGGTATTTCCATGTGATGGCCGAGCCGGTCTCAACCTGGGTCCACGAGATCTTTGAATTGCTGCCTTTGCAGATCCCGCGCTTGGTCACAAAATTATAAATCCCGCCTTTCCCGCTCTTATCTCCCGGGTACCAGTTCTGGACCGTGGAATATTTGACGCTTGCATCTTTCATGGCCACAATCTCAACAACCGCGGCATGAAGCTGGTTCTCATCCCTCTGGGGAGCGGTGCAGCCTTCCATATAGCTTACATAAGCGCCCTCGTCGGCAACGATGAGGGTACGTTCGAACTGGCCGGTATTTGCTGCATTGATCCTGAAATAAGTGGACAGCTCAACCGGGCAGCGAACTCCTTTCGGGATATAACAAAACGAGCCGTCACTGAAAACAGCCGAATTCAAAGAAGCATAATAATTATCGGTATATGGCACAACCGAACCCAGGTACTGCTTTACAAGATCAGGGTGGTTCTGGACCGCTTCGCTCATAGAGCAAAAGATGATACCGTATTTTGAAAGGGTTTCCGAAAAAGTGGTCTTCACCGAAACACTGTCGATCACCGCATCAACGGCCACACCCGCCAGCTTTTTCTGCTCCTCCAGCGAGATCCCGAGCTTGTCGAAAGTAGCCAGTAACTCAGGATCCACCTGGTCAAGGCTCTCGTATTGTTTCTTCTTCTTGGGCGCAGCGTAAAAATAAATGTCGCAGAAATCTATAGGCGGGATCTCAAGATGGGCCCATTCAGGCAGTTTCATCGTTAGCCAGTGCCTGAAGGCCTTCAAACGGTATTCAAGCATGAATTCAGGTTCGTTCTTCTTTAAGGAAATGTAGCGAACCGTATCCTCGCTCAATCCAATGGGAGCATATTCAGTCTCTATATCTGTAACAAAGCCGTATTTGTAGTCGCTTTGAGTAACCTCGTTGATTATATTATCTGGATGGGATTCCATAATGACCAATTGTCCCTGCAAAGATAATTTATTTAGGTATTCAAGTACCTGTTTAGGAACGCAATTTTTTTTTGTCCCGGGGACCGGAAACAAAAGTAGGGAAAAACCCGATGCCGATGCCGCCCCAAATGAGAATCGATATGCCTGCTAAGCGGAACTCATTTAAGGCATCCCGTATCCTGGTCCCTGCTCCCTGCTTCCTGTTCCCTGCTTCCCGCTTCCCGCATCTCACAACATTCTGTATATTTACCCTGTAATTCAATCTTTATGGCAAACGAAGACATCCTGATTTACAGGTACCGCTGGGTAATCCTGGTACTTTTTATGTGCGTAGTGGCTGTAAACCAGTTGCTCTGGATCACATTTGCACCTATTACCGGCAGCGCTGCAAAATTTTATATGGTCTCCGATCTCTGGATAGGGCTGTTATCCATGGTTTTCATGTTCGTATATATCTTAGTTTCCATACCTGCTTCCTGGGTAATTGACACCTATGGGATCCGCGTAGCAGTTGGGATTGGAGCTGTATTGACAGGGGTTTTCGGACTGATCCGCGGGAAAATGGCCGATAATTTTACATGGGTGTTCATTGCACAAACCGGGATTGCCTTCGGCCAGCCATTCCTGTTAAACGCAATGACCACTATCGCAGCCCGCTGGTTCCCGATAAGGGAGCGTGCAATGGCTTCCGGTTTGGGCTCACTGGCAATGTACCTGGGCATAGTCATCGGGATGGTGCTGACCCCTTATATGGTGATCCGCAGCGGTATGGACGGGATGCTGGTCAATTACGGGATCATCTCCATAGCAGCTGCAGTGCTGTTCCTTGTACTTGCCCGGGAACGGCCGCCCACGCCTGCCTGTGAGCCGGGCCAGGAAGAACGCTCCCTGGTGTTTGACGGACTTAAAACCATGCTCCGGAATAAGAATTATATCCTGTTGCTGATCATTTTCTTTTTTGGCCTCGGGGTGTTTAATGCCGTTGCCACCTGGATAGAAGAGATTGTAAGGCCGAGAGGGTTCACGATTACCCAGGCCGGTATGGCCGGGGGATTGATGATCTTCGGGGGCCTGGCCGGAGCAGTGGTCATTTCATGGCTTTCAGATCATTACCGCAGGAGGGTGCCTTTTATCCTGCTGGCCTTATCTGCCTCCTGCCTGGGGCTGCTCGGTATCACCTTTGCCACAACTTATCCATTGCTCCTGGTTTCTTCTTTCGTCATAGGATTTTTTCTCCTGAGCGCCGGTCCTGTAGGGTTCCAGTATGGAGCGGAAATTGCCTACCCGGCACCGGAGGGTACTTCAAACGGCTTACTCCTCCTTATGGGCCAGATCTCAGGGATCATCTTCATCTTCGGGATGGACGCGCTCAAAGCAGCAGGTAGCGGGTCAATGACGGCCTCATTGCTTATCCTCACAGGTTTGCTTCTGATTTCCTGCCTTATCGCGGTAAGGCTGAAGGAATCGTCGCTGCTCGCGAAACCTTGATGGCGCTCATATATACGCAACATAGCTGCGACTTGTCTCTGGCATCATCACACCGCAACATCCGCTCGCAATCTTGCACCGCGGCATCCGCTCGCAATCTTGCACCGCGGCTGGGGTTTGCTACGCTGCACCCAAGGCCGCTTGTGCAAATTGCTTCGCTTTTTTTACTTAACTTTGCTATTTCCTGAAAAAAAACACTATGCCAGATCAACAAAACAACGACTCCACGGTTAATCTCACCCCGCTTTCGGAAATCGGCGAATTCGGGCTGATCGACCGGCTTACGGACGGCATCAAAATTTACCATAAGGAGACGATAAAAGGCGTGGGTGATGATGCAGCGGTGATCGATGCCGGTGACAAGGTCATACTGCTTTCAACAGACCTCCTGGTCGAAGGGGTCCACTTCGACATGATGTATACCCCCCTGAGGCACCTGGGCTATAAATCGGCCGTAGTGAACATCTCGGATATTGCAGCCATGAATGGCATCCCCAAACAGATGACCGTTTCTTTCGCCGCATCGAGCCGGTTCTCACTTGAAGCTCTCGAGGAGCTTTACACAGGCATCAAACTTGCCTGCGAACGATACAAGGTGGATCTTGTGGGAGGCGACACCTCATCCGGCAACAAAGGCCTTATGATCTCGGTGACCATCCTGGGTGAAGCGAAGAGAGATGAGGTAATATACCGCAGCGGGGCCAAACCCAACGACCTGCTTTGTGTGAGCGGCGACCTCGGGAGCGCATATATGGGCCTGCTGTTGCTTGAACGTGAAAAAGCCGTTTTCAAAGCCAATCCGAACATGCAGCCCGAACTTGAGGGTTTCGACTACCAGGTGGGCCGTCAGCTTAAACCCGAGGCACGTACCGATATCCGCGAAACACTTGCAAAACTGGGCGTCAAACCTACTTCCATGATCGACATATCCGACGGGCTGGCATCCGAATCCCTCCATCTCTGCAAACAATCGGGAACGGGTTGCAGGATATTCGAAGAGAAGATCCCTATCAATTCCCAGACCCGGGAACTGGCCATGGAATTCAAACTCATCCCTTCGGTGGCCGCACTTTCGGGAGGAGAGGATTACGAACTGCTCTTTACCATTGACCAGAAGGACTATGAAAAGATAAAAGACGCTGAGGATATCACCATTATAGGCCATATGACCGATGCTTCCGAAGGCAAGTCCATGGTGACACCCGACAACAAGCAGGTGGAACTCACGGCCCAGGGATGGGACGGCATGAAAAGTGAAAAGCCGGGCTCATTATGACCCATAATCAAAATATAAAGAATTGCTTCAGATTTCACTAATTTTGGTGAAGCGGATGTCGTGCTGCAATAATTGAAACGATTCCCGTTTATTAATAAACAGGTATTAACCCCAGGGCAGAGCCCTGGACCCGGGTTCCGCCCCAAGGGGCGGGGTGTTTAACCGGAGTGATTAAACCGTAAATTCATGAACAGAAAAGATTTCTTTAAAGTTACAGCCACTGTGCTTGCAGGAGTTGCAGTGGGTGGCAGCGTCCTTGAAAGTTGCAAAAAAAGCACCACAGGCCCCCAGGGCCCCGACGTAAACTTTACGATTAACCTGAATGACTCAAAATATTCTGCGCTTTCTGCGTCAGGGGGTTATGTTTACGTCCAGGGGGTGATCATTGCCCGTATCAATGATTTTGCCGACGGGTATGTTGCCGTGGCCCAAACCTGCACCCACCAGGGTTGTACGGTTACATATGCCAGGGGATCCCAAACTTTTGTATGCCCCTGCCACGGCGGAACCTATGATCTGAACGGGAATGTTACTGCCGGCCCCCCGCCTTATGCCATCAAACGTTATACTGTTTCAAGAAGCGGGAGTAACCTGACCGTTTCAGGCTGAGACGAAATACCATCCTAACCCTATGCATCAGAAAAAAACATTTGGCAAAAAGAATACCGCCGACAGGCCCCGAATCAGGCCGGAGAAAGAACCGGTTGACTTCCTGCTTGAAATTGCCGGATTGATACTGGTTGTCGCCCTGGTAATAATCACAGCTCTAAAATACAACGGGCTGCCCCAGCAGATCCCAACGCATTTCAATGCTTCGGGCCAGCCCGATGATTATAGCCATAAGGGCATGATATGGTTCCTTGCAGGCATTACAGTTGTTCTGTTTACAGGACTGAGCGTCCTCAACCGGTTTCCGCACATCTTCAATTATCCCGTAAACATTACACCAGAGAACGCCGAACGCTTATACCGGCATGCAACCAGGAGCATGAGGCTGATCAACCTGCTGACGACCATTATGTTTTTTTACCTTACCTGGCAATCCATTGCAGTTGCGACGGGAAAAGCCGCCGGCCTGGGTATGTGGTTCCTGCCAATAACCGTTGTAGCCATTACCCTGGTTACAATATACATGGTGATCAGGATGTACCAGCTGAAGTGAAGTGAGCGCCCTGAATAAATATTTTTCCCACCTCGAACCCATTATCAGGTCCCTTCCTGATAAGCCGGGAGTTTACCAGTATTTCGACGAAAAAAACCGTATCATCTACGTTGGCAAAGCGAAGAACCTCAAAAAAAGGGTCAGCTCATACTTCGTCAAGATCAATTCGATCAGCGGCAAGGTGCAGATGCTGGTGAGAAAAATTGCCGACATCAAATACATCGTGGTCGCGACGGAACAGGATGCCCTCCTGCTCGAAAACAACCTTATCAAGAAATACCGCCCCCACTATAATGTCAGCCTTAAGGACGATAAAACATTTCCCTGGATATGCATCAAAAACGAGCCGTTTCCAAGGGTTTTCAGCACCCGGACAGTCATCCGCGACGGATCCCAGTACTTCGGGCCTTATGCAAACGTCAGGCTGATGCATACCCTGCTTGACCTTACCCGCCAGCTGTATCCTATCCGAAACTGCAATTTAAAGCTTACCGAAAAAAATATTGAAGGCGGGAAATTCAAGGTCTGCCTGGAGTACCATATCGGGAATTGCAAAGGCCCCTGCGAGAATATGCAGAGCGTTACTGACTATGACAAGAGCATTGCCTCTATTAAGGATATTATAAAGGGGAATATATCATCGGTCTCTCGCCAGCTCCGTGAACTTATGATGCAGTATGCTTCCGAGCTTGAGTTCGAAAAGGCCCATATCGTGAAGGAGAAACTTGAATTGCTCGACAAATACCAGAGCAAATCCACGATCGTGAATCCTTCAATCAACGACGTGGACGTGTTTTCAATTATCTCCGACGGGCTTACAGCTTACGTAAACTACCTTAAGGTCATGAACGGGGCTATAATCCAGGTTCACACCATAGAATTGCAAAAGAAACTTGACGAAACGCCCGAAGAACTCCTGTCCATCGCCATTACCGATATCAGGCAAAGGTTTGAAAGCAATTCCCCGGAGATCATTTTACCATTCATGCCGGAGTTTGAGATGCCCGGGGTCTTTTACACAATCCCTAAAATAGGAGATAAACGGAAACTGCTCGACCTCTCGGAAAGAAATGTTAGGTATTACCAGCTTGAAAAAGAAAAGCAAAAAGACCTGGTAGATCCCGAACATAAAAGCAAAAGGATACTGGATACCATGATGAAAGACCTCAGGATGCCTGAACTTCCTGTGCACATTGAGTGTTTCGACAATTCCAATATCCAGGGCAGCTTCCCTGTCGCGGCTATGGTCTGCTTTAAAAACGCCAGGCCCGACAAAAACGAATACAGGCATTATAATATTAAAACCGTGGAAGGGCCTGATGATTTTGCATCGATGGAAGAGATCATCTACAGGCGTTATAAAAGGCTGCTCGAAGAGGAAAAATCATTGCCTCAGCTCATCATTGTCGACGGAGGAAAGGGGCAGCTCAGTTCCGCTATTGGCAGCCTGGAGAAACTGGGGCTCAAAGGGAAGATCACCATTATCGGCATTGCCAAGAAACTCGAAGAGATCTACTATCCCAACGATCCGCTTCCGATGTACCTCGACAAAAAATCAGAAACCCTCAGGGTCATCCAGCAGCTCCGCGACGAAGCCCATCGTTTTGGCATCACCCACCACCGCCGCCGAAGGGAGAAGGCAGCCCTGGCTCCCAGGCTGATGGAGATCGAAGGTATCGGTTATTCGCTGAACCAGAAACTTCTGTGGAAATTCAAATCAGTGAAAAACATCCGTGCTGCTTCGCTTGAAGACTTGCAGGAAACGATCGGGAAAGCAAAAGGGAAGATGGTTTGGGATCATTTTCATGTGAAGGAGTGATGCTTTTATTCGCTTGTCAGGAACTCATGCGCCCATAAGGCTATAACAGCAACCATAGTCCCGAAGGTATCAGCAAAGAAATCCTTCCAGTCGGCTGTCCTGAGAGGGATGACCCAACCCTGCAAAAGTTCTGTGGCTCCGCCAATAAACATGCTGATGATAAGCGCCCAGATCATTGCAAAATCTCTCACAAAACCCGGATTCCCTGACTTAACAAACCCTTTTATCAGCAAGAAAGAAAACACCATGAATATGAACAGGTGAACCAGCTTATCGGGATGAAGCCTGTCGATCCACATCGGAACCCTGGGAATAGCATTCCCGGGCATAAGCGTAAGTATAAGGATGAGAAAGCCCCAGACAATGCCCCAGCGGTTATTTCTCAGGAAAATGGTCACGAAAATGTCAGATATTTACCCCTGGATCTGGGCCTGGTATTGCTCGGGGCTCAGAAGTTCAGCAACTTCATCAATATTGGTGATCTTGATTTTGACAACCCAGCCTTCCGTATAAGGATCTTTGTTGATAAGTTCAGGTGTAGTTGTAAGGGCCTCATTAAATTCAAGGACTTCACCTCCGACAGGCATAAACATATCCGATACTGTTTTCACGGCTTCAATGGTCCCGAATGCTTCATGTTTTTCAAGTATCTCGCCAACAGTTTCAACTTCAATAAACACGATATCCCCCAGTTCATGCTGGGCAAAGTCGGTAATGCCTACAAAAGCATGTTCTCCATCAATTTTCAGCCATTCATGGTCCTTAGTGTACTTTAAATTTTCAGGAACGTTCATAGTATTCAGATTTAAGTTTTTTCAAAATTACAATTTTTCTTCCTTCAAAGGCCCCTGTCGATAAATTATTGTTACCTGTTTAACAATCCCGTTATCCCGCATCCAGCTATCCAGCTATCCAGTTATCCAGTCATCCAGTCATCCAGTTTTACCGTCTTATTGCGATAACGAGAACCTCAGCGCCAGGCCCCCCTGTGTATTAGAGGTACGGTATTGGTTCGAGACATAGGGAGTATTGATGTCTTTCTTGAAATAGAACTGTATGTTGAACTTCTGGCTCAGGTTATAGTCGGCAGTGAAATTGATGTTCATAACCTGCTGGCCGATTGAGATCTGGTTTACATCCTGGTCGACCCTGCGAAGGACGGTGCGGTTCTTACGTATACTGAAGTCGAGTTTAAGGGCCAGGTCGCTTTTTGTTTTTGCTTTCTTACCTCCTCCGAGCAAACCCGAAAAATTCAGCTTAATCCCTTTGATCCTGTATCCAAGGCCGACAATGAATTCGCTTGAAGCAACTTCCGTAAGCTGGTTATTAGAGAAACTGAAGCTGAGGGTGCGGGAGCGGCGCATCTCAAAATTGGCAAGAAGGCTGTTTATGAAGCCAAGGTCGATACGGATGAGCGGACTGAATTGTTCATTAATTGTCATCACTCCTATCTGGCGGTCGGGGATGAAATTTCCGGCATCGTCCAGAACATTCGGGTAGCCCCCGGCTTCTCCATATTTAATGTTGGATACGAAATTGCTGACGGTATAGGTACATATGTAGGCGTGGGTGACAGTAACCGTTCGCATGAATGTCTTTATCCAGGGCAATTTGGCTAATCCGTCATAAGTGAGCCTCCAGTTCGGCAGCGGGATGGAAGGGAATGCGGTCAGGTTGATCTTGGAGGGATTGCTGCCCTTATAAGCCGCCAGGAAAGCAGTTGTAAGAACGTCCTGGTCAACCGGGCTATATCCAACAGGGAAACCGGTAGAGTCAACCACCCCTTTGGAATTGGGGTTTTGTGCCGCATACCGGTCGGCGATCACTTTACGTATCTGCTTGAGCTTCTCAAAGGCCGGAGACACCCCGAATTTATCCTGCTTGTCAAAGGCCGTTGCGATCATGATAGTCGACATGGTGAAGGTTCCCATCTGTGTAGGGGAGAACGGGTAGAACCCGTCAAGCGCCGGGGACCATTTGTAATATTCCTGCCTGGTGGTGGAATAATTTTTAACGGCATTGAGCTCTATCCTGAGATCCTTGAATGGTTCCACCGAAACACTCGCAGTGAAATTCTCGGTAAACTTATTGATGTATGCGGTATTCAACATGGTATCCATGGTAATCCACCCGCGTTCACCGGCTTTTTGCCTGATATCCTTCTGATCGCCAAAAACGAAACCCAATCCGGGAGCATTCTGTGACCAGTTGTTCCCCAGGGCCTCAGGCCGGGGGTAAAAACCGGGGAGCTGAATACCGCTCGACTGGGAGTATTGGAATTTGGCGCTTCTCACAGCCATAAGTACCCTTAAGGTTCCATCCAGGATCATCTTACCAATATCCTTCTTTGGTTTCTGGCCTTTCAGTGTGTCCTGGCTGGCTGTCTTTGCATTCTTATCGGTAAGTTTTCCGGGTCCCCCTTTTTCGTTCCTTGGGTTTTTCTGATTCCCCGCATTGATCTTTTTCAGGTATGGGATCTTATTATACAGGTTTATGAAATTCAGATTCCCGTTCAGGATCTTGGTGTTGTTGTTTTCGGCCGTATTCCCGAAAGTAGCCTGGACCGATAGGGCGCTGCCAGTCCAGCGGTAGCTCCCCTGGTATCCTGCAGTAAGAGAGATCCAGTCAATAATAGGTATTTTAGATAGAGGCAGATCCCAGGTAACACTAAATGCCTGGTTGTAATTATTCATCGTTCCGAACGAGAAGATCTGGTCCCATACCTGGGAACGGTTAGAGCGGTCGATCACACCTGGCGGCTCGTTGATAAAAGCCTGGGCATTGGCCACAAGGCTCACTTTTAATGATTTTGTAAAGTCCCATTTAAGGTCATACAGCCTGCTCCAGTTCCAGGTCTTGATATAAAATGTCTCCATGGGAACAATGGCCTGGGTTTTGTTCCTGAACTTACGGGTATCGAACTCCCTGTTCATGTCGGTCCTGAAAGAAAACGATTTGGGCAGGTATGAGAAGTTGAAATCCCTGAAAAGCGAAAGATATTTCGATCTCAGGAACTTAACCTTGCTCAAAGGAGCTACCGAGGGTGGAATGGCACTGTAATTATATCCCAAACCTCCCACGTATTTTTTTCTCAGATCGTACTCTATATCGACATCCCGGTGAAAGATCTCAGAATAAGCATAGCTGATGTTGAAATTTTCAATATCGTAAATCTTTGGCTTCTTCGTCAGGTTGGTTTTTTCCTTCCTCACATTCATGAGGTTGAAATTTTTCCGGTACGTATACCCTTCGGTGAGCTGCCTTATTGAGTCCTTCTGTGCCTGGCTGTCGTATATCTTCAGCACATCCGAGAGATACAGGTCAGGGTTAAGGGGATCATATTTCGGGGTATTCTTCTGCATTGAATAATCAAAATGCATAGGGATACGGATACCCGACTTGGCAGGGAAGAATTTTCCAAGTTCCAGGTCTGTATCAAAGCCAAACATAGTGATGGCTTCCATGGCACGTTCGGTTTGCTTTTGCTCGAGGGAACCAAAGCCCGAGCTTGAGTAACTGCCTGTAAACTGCACCCGTCCCAGGTCGGCAAGATCCACGGCCAGCCTTGCCGTGGCGGCCCATCCTCCCTGTTTGTTAAACCCGGTAAGACGCAATTCATCGACCCATATCTCGGCACATTTTTCCTGGCCGTCATCATCCTTGTTCGCCCCTCCTTTTTTCGGATTTCTCACCCCGATCATTATGGATTTTACATCGCTGATTGTGGGTGAGCCTACAATGGTGATTGTATTGGCGCCGTCCATTTCCGAGTACGGGTATGAAAGGCTTACATTCGCCCCATGCTGGGCCATCACCACATAACGGTTATATTTAACCTGTACCAGCCGGGCCAGGTCTATGTTAAACGCATTGGCGTCGGGCCAGATGGCATCGGGGTTGTTGACGCTTGTCCCCCAGGGTGTGAAATGGAGAGGGATATCGTATTCATAAAAGTTATCGGTGAAGTCGGAACCTATCCTGATGAATACATTAAGGTCCCCGGTCTTAACATCCTGGCTTTCGATCGACTTTTCGGCATGTACGAACATGTTGAGGAACTTGAACTGGCGAAAATCGAATTCACAGGTCTTGTAGGCCCCGCGAGCATCCCCGTCGACCAGGTTGCAAATTTTGAACGACATTGACTGTTCGTTCAGTTTCTGCATATTGGTCGAACCCCAGTTCGTTTCCCTGACTATTCCCGGGGGTATCACATAGGGGATAGGTTGTTTGCTCCCGTTTTCCTCGATACTGACCGTAGCAATATCAAAAGTAGTCTGGCTTTGCTGATTGTCGGGAATGTATTCCCCCGGCGCCAGTAAAGAGTTGGTATATCTCCTCCATTCGCCCCTTGTGAGCTCAAGGGTTGCAAAACGGCAAACGATGGGCCTCTGGAAATTTTTAAAGAAAACACGCATGAAACGGATGGAGGTAAAATCGGAAATATTACCTACAACCTTATCGGGTGTGCGTACAGGAATTTTAAACTGGTACCATTTTACAGCCCCTCTCTGTCCGTCGGCCAGGGGGATATTTGTAGCATAGTAAACGTTGTTGATATAATTCATCCCTGCCTGCATCTGGTCCCTGCGAAGATGCACCACGTATTGGTAGTAACGTTCAGCCTCACTGAGCGTATTGTCTTTATTGATATCTTCAATATTAGGAATTGTGGTTGCAAGGGTTGGGTATGATTCCGGCGACTGGGACTGGGTTGGTGAATTACCATCGGGGCCGTTGAACATTTTATACCTCGCTAAAACCCTGCTGTATGTAGTGTCATTGTCATAATCGCTGCCCCTGAAATAGTGATAATCGTCGGCAGAAGGGTCAGCAGATGCATTTTTATAAGCCTGGGATGCTGAACCGAAAGCGCTCCTTACCTTGCTTACGTAGATTGTATCGAAGAATGTCTTTTCGTCGGAATCCATGAGCCCGTCATAACCAACATCCTGGTAAGGCCTGGAAGCGGGGTCGTTGTCAAATGCATCGACCAGGGCCTGCAAACGGGGGACCCGCCCCCATATCGTCGTATCAACAATCGCCTCCCCTGTCGCATTCCTGGTTGCGGAAGTAGTAGGCAGCCCGTTTTCGTAACTTTTCCTGCCGTCCCTCAGGATATCTTCAGAAACATCCCCCAGGTTGAAATACAGCTCACCCGAATTGGTGGAATCATAGGCGAAAGGATCCATCATCCAGAATTCAATATATTGAACATTGGCGGCATCAAAGTCAGTGGTTTCTATTCTCCGCATTATACCGCCCCACCTTGTCTCAGGGAAAGCCAGGCTTCCATCCTGGTTAAGTCCTTTGGAAAAAGCCGAAGGCAGAACATCATAATTATATGGTCCTTTTTCCTTGGGATAATAGGCAAAATTCAGGACGGCAAGGTTAACCGGGACCCCGTTTAACGGCTGTTTGTTTGGGAAGACTTCCGTTTCCCATACCTGGCGGGCATACTGCGTGGATAGCTCCTGTGGGCTGATGTTGGGAGGTACAAGGCTTGTGTTTTTATCGTAAAACAGCGGGTCGATAATGTACCATGCAAGTTTCGCACGATTGAAGCCGTACTCACGTCCTATGCCGTTAGCGGCCTCCGGGAACATGTTAAGGGTGGTCTGCATCTGGGGTGTTGAAGCAAGGTACCAGGTACCTATGTTTTTGAGGTCGATCGTCGACTTGGCTCCTTCAAAATCATCGATATAGGTCGTGCCTGATTTCCCTATTGCCTTGGAATGACCCGGTATGAACTGGGCAAATTCAGCATCAATTGAAACAGTGGATGGCGCTTTGGTAGCAATGAACGGGAGGGCATCAACAAGCCGGGTGATGAGGCGGGACTGGGTGCGGTAAGAAAGGTTAACCCCCCAGATGGTGTTCGACATGGGCTCATCCCCGTAATTCACTTTTGTAGTAAGGGGGCGTTCGTTCAGGTTCATGATCGTTGCGCCTATGTTAAAATCCTTGTTCAATTTATAATCGAGATGGGCGCCTATCAAACGTTTGGTCTGTATATTAAACATCTGGTTGCTCTCCATCGATATATTGATGGGGGTTCCCGAATTCAGCAGCCCTTCATTGATGATACGAACCCGGCCCAGAGTATAATCCACGGTATAGTCAACATTCTCGGTAAGCTGAACCCCGCCTGCAGTAACCCTGACAGAACCCTGGGGTACATTAAGTGCATTAAGGGATATTTCAGAACCTGTTGTCGATTTATAAAACCCGTCAAGCACAAATTTGTTCTTATCGGGATATTGCCTGGCCTGCGACTTTGTAAGAGTGTAGAGTGAGTCATAACAATATTTGGAGGCAAGCGCAAGGGATCCGGAGGGGTCATTGGGATCGTAGATCGAATCCCTCAACGATTGTCCAAAAGGCTCGAGAACCGTGAAAAATATCCTTCCGTTAGCTGACTGAATAGTTCCCCCCATCGTGGCAGCCTGGTCAAGAAAATCGAACATCCCGTCGGGAGGCGGGTTTGCCTGCATGTTCAGGTTGTCGAAATTAAGAACCCTGAGCAGCGGGACACCCTTAATGCGGCTTTCACTGATATAGGATGTTGGCACCCCGTTGGAGTTCCCGTTGTAAAGGACGTTGAGTGTGAAATCGGTAGGCTGCACCTGGTAAGCTCCGAGCGAATACACATTCTTCATCATGAGGTTCCATATCGGGATGCGGGTATTCAGCGAAGTGCTCTTTAAAAGTTTTACAACCAAACTGTTAGGCGTGTTGATCCCCTGGTCTGAAAACTCCCCTACCTGGTAAACCCTGGGGTCACCAACTATCTGGTACTGGAAAGAAACAGCAAGGGTCTGATCAGAATTGAGATTGGTATTAAGAGAAATAAAACCGAGCTTGGAGTTGAAAGTATACTCGGCGGGAAGCAGCTTCCGTGCACTCTCGATCTTCTCAAAATCCACGCCTGAAACCAGGAAAAACGGTGAGCTTTTGAGATATTCGGTAACGCTGTTTATATTGCGCACCTTAGCGGAGTCAGCCGCGTTGGGCATTAACGTTGAGAATAAGGTATTCGAGTTGTTTGAAGGCTTGGACTGCCCCGGGTTGGGATAAAACTGCTGTTTATTATAGGGGTTGAACTCACCCAGGTCCTGGAAAGCCACAATGTTGCGGTTCTCGGTAACGGCAGCGCCGATATTGGTGACCCAGACTTCGATTTTTACAATATTTACGGCAGAGTTAACGATAGGAAGCGACTTCAATGCTTCCCGGTAATGATCCCGAAAATACTGGGCAATAAAGAAGTGGCGGTTCTCTTCATACTCATCGGCCCTCAGCCTGAACTTGTTCGTTTGCGCATTTCCCTGGACTGTAAGGTTCTTCGTTTCGCTTTTTTGCTGTGAATAGAGCGCAGTTACACTCAGGCGGCCGAATCTCAATTTGGCCTTGATCCCGAAAAGGCTTTCGGTCCCTTTGATCAGGGTTGTGTTCAGGGGCATGTTCACATTACCCCCCTCGATCAGCTGAATGATATCATCTTCCTTGCCCTCGTATTTTAGTTTGAGGGTGTTCTCAAAATCAAACGTGGCCTGGGTATTGTAGTTAATTTTGAATTCGATCTTGTCGCCGATCTTTGCGATCACATTCAACTGGATCTTCTCATTAAAATCAAAATTGGTCTGCCTCCTCTGGCGTGTATTCAGCATGGGGTCATCCCTCCTGTTTGAAACTATGCCGAAATTGATCTGGGCCGATCCCTGGGGACGTATGTCAACCGTATTGTTCCCGAATATAGTTTCAAAGAACTTTCCAGGGATATGAATCTTCGGTATCACACCCCTTGAGTTATCCATCCCGGCAGCTTCCGACCGTTCTTTCCAGTAGGACTGGAGGAGGTTCTGCATATCCTGGTCCTGGTACTCGCTGAACGACATGGTGGTGGGAATCCGGTAAGTCTCATTCCCTACTTTATACAGATTGTAGTACTGGTTGGTGGAGGGGTCGTATTCAACGACTGTCGTGATATTCGAAGGGGTTTTAAGGTAAAGCGGGCTGGTTTTTCCACCTCCGGGCAGGGTGCCGTCGTACGAAAAGGGATATCTCAGGGTCGTATCGGAGTTCCTGTTCGTATCAGCTGCAAAAAGCAGATCCGGTGTCCGTCCAAAGCTCTGCCCCGGCCGGCCTGAATATGACGGCATAGCAAAACCTTGGAGAACCAGTAAGACAAGACAGTATTTTACAGCAATGTTAAAGTAATTCACCAATTCCGTTTTGTTCGTTAGCCAAGCCGGGTGAAATCAATTAAAGCAAACGTTATAACATCCTCAGCGCTTGCTTGATAAGCTGTTCCACCGATAAGCCGGAGCCTTCCGCTTCGATTATCTTGTTTAATACTTTCTCTGCCAGCACCTTGGGAAAACCCAAAATGCCTAATGCAGATAACGCTTCTTCCCGGTTTGTATTGTGTAAAACCCCTGATTTTTCCATAGGAATCAGGTGCCTCGAGAGTTTGTTTTTCAGGTCGATGATGATACGTTCTGCAGTTTTACTCCCGATACCTTTTATTCTCTGCAGCATGGGAGCATTCCCGTCGACGATAGCCTGGGCTACCTCACTGGGATTCAGTGATGAAAGAATTATCCGTGCGGTATTAACACCAACTCCCGATACGCTGATCAACTGGCGGAAAAGATCTCGTTCCCCGGTATCAATAAAACCAAAGAGCATATGTGCATCCTCTCTTACAACGAGATGGGTAAACAACAGGCAGCTTTCGTCATCGCCAAGTCTCGAGTAAGTATAGACCGAAATATTCAGGTAAAATGCAACACCATTGCAATCTATCACTGCATAGGCGGGATTTTTTTCGACCAGGCGGCCTTTCAGATATTCGTACATATGCTATTTTATTTGTTGGTTCAAAGCCTGCTCCAGTTCATGCCAGGTAATCGGTTTGGCGATGATCTTCTTATCCCGGTCAAGAAGGTACATCGTAGGCGTGGCATATACGTTATATTCGTCTTCGGCATTCCCGGAATAGCCTTTCAACTCAGAAACATTGATCCAGTTAAGTTTTTCCTTTTTAATGAATGATGCCCATGCATTCCGGTTCGTGTCAAGTGAAACCGCAACAACTTCCAGTCTCTTTGGTTTTTGTTTATCATACCAGGCTTTGAGATTCGGCATCATCTCGGTACAATGCGGGCACTGGCTGGACCAGAAGACAAGCAGGGTGAATTCGTTTTTCAGGGAAAGCAGGCTTACCTTGTTCCCGTTAAGATCCGGAACTTCAATAGAGGGTGCGGGCTTTCCAAGAGACAGTTTCTTGAAATTGTCCAGTTTCTTTTGCAAGGCCGATTTGCGCGCAGCATCTTCACATGAAAACGGATCCTGGAAATTGTCGGCAATATAGGTAATGACCTCATCGAAATGATATTTATCAAAACCACCGACAAGGTAGTCAAGCATGAACTTATAAACGTTGGGGTTTAACGAGGCGGCACCGAGCGCCACTGTAACGGCTTTGATAAATTCAGCCTCCAGCTGTTTCTGGCTGAACCTGTTATTCTGATATAGCGCCAGGTAAGAAATAACCTTATCGGCAAATACGGGGCTCCTGAGAAGGGCAGTATCGTTAAAATCAACCTTATCCCAGTAATGCTGCTTAAGAAATTCTATCCTGTCATTGGAAGAAAGCGAGGCTGAAATATATGGGGTTATTTTCACCTTTTCCATCCTGACTGCATATGATCCCGGGTATTTATCCGATACAGAATCCAGGAGGGTAAGCTGCAATTTCTGGGTCGTTTCAAACTCGGTAACTGCATTCCTGTAAAATTCATTCCTGGCAGGGTAAAAATCCACCAGGGGCATCAGCAATTCCAGCTTTGACTGGCTAATCTTTCCTATCGAATTAAACAATTGCAAAATCCCATTTTCCAGAGATAACAATATTTTCAACGAATCCTGAGGGGAGTTTGCCCAGGTCTCAAATTTCACGTTTTCATGGTTCAGGATAAGGTTTAGAAATCCTGTCTTGCTCCAGACCAGCTTGTACAAACCAGGCGCAAGGCCTTTAGGCAGGATAAAGTGAAGCTGGCCCAGAGAATCCGAGATGGTTGAATCCGATACCTTCGTCCGCTCCCCATATACACCCGAAAGATAAACCTTTGATGCTGACAATTGGTGGATGGTTCCATGAAGTGAGTTCTGGGCGGAGCCTAAGGCCGATGAAAAAAGAAACGCCAGTAACAGAACCTTTCTGATCATTTTTATAAGTGTTAATGTTTGGAAACTCCGGATAATAGCACCGCCGGGATAAAACTATCCCGGCGGCATCAATGAAAATTCGATTGTTACTTCTTCCCCTTTTTTACGGCCGCTTTCTTTTCAGGTACGGCAGGACCTAATAATTCTGCAAGTTTCTTTGTAAGGTCCTCACCACGGAGGTTCCTTCCAACAATTTTCAAATCTTTGTCAAGCAGCACATTGGCAGGGATCGACATGATCCCGTATAATTTTCCTGCAGCATTCCCCCATCCCTGGAGATCGGAAACCTGGTTCCATATGAGCCCGTCATCTTTAATCGCCTTGACCCATTTTGCATGGTCTTTGTCGAATGAAACCCCAAGGATATCAAAGCCCTTTTTATTATAGGCTGCGAAGGCTTTTACAACATTCGGGTTTTCGCCACGGCAGGGGCCGCACCAGGATGCCCAGAAATCGACAAGAAGCACCTTCCCCTTGAGGGATGACAGGGTAAGGGGTTTCCCTGTAGTATCGTTCATCGTGAAGTCAGGGGCAACCTGACCTATCTGAACCGACTTTAGAATATCAATTCTCTTCTTAATGGTCTGCACATAAGTAGAGGTATTCAGGCTGGTGTCGAATATTGCCGCAGATTCTTCCAGTTCGGGAAGCTCAAACTGGTATGCAGATCGCATGATCAGATATGGCCCGACCACTGAGGCAGGGTTGGACTTTGCAAAAGCTACGACATTCGTCTTGACGGCTTTATCAAGGGCATCGGAAACCGAATCAGCTTTTTTCATTTTAAGCGTATCGTTTGCCTCCTTTGCCGCCCGGTATTCCTTGTAACAGGTTTCCATCAGCTTGTTCAGGCTGTCACTTTGTTTCTGGTATTTTTTAAACAGGTCGTGGGTGGCAGAACCGCTGATATTTGCTTTATCCACACTGTCGGCATAGACTTCTATATTGATATTTGCATTCTCCACAAAAACCGGCAAAAACAACTTGCTTTTATCGGTGATAAACCACATTTCGGGAAGGCCGATCTTTCCTTTGAAAGTAAACGAACCTTTCTGAAGTTTGGCGGAGTCAATTTTCACCCAGTCCGAAACTTCATATTTCTGCAGATAAACAGTGCCACTGTCAATGCCAATGATCTTACCGCTGATAGTGAAACTGTCCTTTTTCCCTGCGCAGGATGCCAGGATTGCCCCTATAAAAAGGAGTAATGCGATTTTTTTCATGTGATGGTTTTTATAATTGATTGCAAAGGTATGGATTTCCCCAATAAAAAATTTTCTATTTTTACCGGAGGATTGGAATCCGGGCCCTGATTTCCGGTGTTTATCCTTTTACGGGGTAACATGCGGGATAAAGGGATTTTATTAAACGTAACCAGGCATATATGAAATACTTAGCCATTCTTTTATGTTCCCTTTTCTTCATTTGCGGGAAGGGTTATTGTCAGCCTGAGGCAAAAAAATCTTTGCCCAGGTACGATCTCAATACCGAACCTGTGCTTTACACTGTGGCATACGCACACCTGGATACCGAGTGGAGATGGGATTACGAAGAGACTGTTAATAAATTCATCAAGGCAACGATGGATGACAATTTCCTGCTTTTTGAGAAGTATAAACAATATGTTTTTACCTTTTCAGGCGCCAGGCGTTACAGGATGATGAAAGAATATTATCCCGAACGGTATGAGAAAGTTAAAAAATACATCAGCCAGGGCCGGTGGTTTGTCGGAGGCTCTTCGGTAGATGAATGCGATGCCAACATTCCTTCCCCGGAATCCATCATCCGTCATGTGCTATACGGAAACAATTATTTCAGGAGTGAATTCGGGAAAGAGAGCGTGGATTTCCTGCTCCCCGATTGCTTTGGGTTCCAGGCCAGCCTGCCATCGGCGCTTGCCCATGCCGGGGTGAAAGGTTTTTCGACCCAGAAGCTGGAATGGGGTTCGGCCATAGGTATCCCCTTTAACATAGGAAACTGGAAAGGCACCGACGGTAAGGGAGTGCTTGCCGCCCTCAATGCCACCGACTATGCCGGGGATGTTGAGCCCCGCTGTGATACCGTCAAAGCATGGGTTGACCGTGTTCTGGATAATGGGAAAAAATATGGTGTTTATGCCGATTACAGGTATTATGGCACCGGCGACATCGGCGGTTCCCCTTCCCCGGCAGCTGTTAAGAATGCCATAGGTTCACTGAACAACCCCGACAGCAAAATACAACTGTACTTATGCTCATCCGACCAGCTCTTCAGGGACCTCACAGAAGCCCAGGCTGCGAAGCTACCCACCTATTCAGGGGATCTGCTTCTGACCCAGCATTCGGCAGGATCCCTCACATCACAAGCCTACATGAAACGCTGGAACAGGAAGAATGAACTGCTGGCCCAGGCTGCCGAGCCGCTTGCCGTTTTCGCCGACCTGGCCGGTGGTGTCAGGTACCCGCAGCCACAATTTAATTCGGCATGGTGGCTGGTGCTTGGAAGCCAGATGCATGACATCCTGCCCGGGACATGCATCCCGAAGGCATATGAATATGCCTGGAACGATGAGGTGCTGGGGCTTAACCTGTTCTCCGGCGCCCTGCAGTCTTCGGCAGCTTCGGTGATCCATGGCATGGATACCAGGGGCAGCGGACAGAGCGTTGCGGTTTACAATCCCCTTGCCATCCCCCGCAAAGCTATTGTTGAAGTGGAACTTAACTATGCTGAAGCCCCCCCCGAATTCGTAAAAGTGTTGGGCCCCGACGATAAAGAAGTTCCTGTTCAGATCCAGTACAAGACGAAACATTCGCTGCGTATCTTATTCCTTGCTTCCCTCCCTTCGCTGGGAATTTCGGTATTCGACGTGCAGCCGGCTGCAACAGCCCCGGTTGTGAAAACAGTCCTGAAAGCCACCGCAAACAGCATGGAAAATGAATTCCTTAAAGTTACCCTGAACCAGAATGGCGACATCAGCAGTATTTTCGACAAACGCATGAATAAAGAAATGCTGTCGGCCCCGGCCCGCCTGGAGTTCCTGCATGAATACCCCGAATACTGGCCGGCCTGGAATATGGACTGGCGCGACAGGAAAAACCCGCCCATTGATTATGTCAGAGGACCTGCAACTATCAGCCTGGTATACAACAGCACCCTCAGCGATGTGATTAAAATAGAGCGCAAAGGCAGGAATTCTGATTTCACCCAGTATATTTCACTTACTGCCGGGCAGGAGTGCATAGTAGTTCGCAACGAGGTTGCCTGGCAGTCGAAAGGCGTGAGCCTCAAAGCTTCATTCCCCTTGACGGCATCGAACCCGAATGCCACTTACAACCTTGGGCTGGGCACTGTTGAACGTTCAACAAACAACGAAAAAAAATTCGAAGTACCTTCCCGTGAATGGTTTGACCTGACTGATAAATCGGGCAATTTTGGCGTGAGCATACTCGAAGACTCCAAATTCGGATCCGACAAACCTGACGATAAAACATTGCGCCTTACACTGCTTTACACTCCTGTCGCCAATACTTACCATGAGCAGGCAAGCCAGGATTTCGGCAACCATGATTTCGTTTATGCTATTTATCCGCATAAAGGCGACTGGCGCACTGCACTCACCGAATGGCAGGCCAGGATGCTGAACCAGCCTGTAAGAGCTTTCGTAGTGCCCCAGCACCAGGGTTCGCTCGGAAAGACTTTCTCTTTTGTGAAAGTTTCCAGCCCCCAGGTGGATATCACGGCCATTAAAAAAGCTGAAAACAATAACGACATTATTATCCGTATGCAGGAGCTCCTGGGAAAAGAAGCCCAGAACGTCGAATTCAGCTTCCTCTCCAAAGTGCTCACTGCGGTTGAAGTCGACGGGCAGGAAAGAACTATAGCCGGCATGCAGCCGGTGAACGGGAAACTGGTCGTGAATCTCGACAAATATGCCATTCGGAGTTTCAGGATCCAGCTTGATAAACCTTCAGAGAAACTGTTCACCCCGGCCAGCATTCCACTGCCACTTGCCTATGAGGAAGACGTTGTAAGCAGCGATAACAATAAGAAGAACGGAAAATTTGACGATAACGGGATAAGCATACCCGCAGAATTGTTTCCTTCTTCACTTACGGTGGATGGGATTGAGTTTACCCTCGGACCGAGGACCGATGGCAAGAACAATGCCATCAGCTGCAACGGGCAGAAAATATTGCTTCCGAAGACCGGGAATTACAGCAGGCTGTTCATCCTTGCGGCAGCCAGTGACGACACCAACGGTGTGTTCAGGGCAGGCAATGTAAAATCAAGCCTCAGGGTCCAGGCTTATTCGGGAAAGATCGGGCAGTACGACAACAGGGTTTGGGATAAGCTCGGCCGACTGAAGTATGTAGATAAAGGATTTATCAAACGCGACGAAGTCGCATGGTTTGCAACCCATCTTCATAAAGATACAGCCAACCTGCCGTACCAGTATGCTTACATTTTTAAATACAGCATCCCTGTGAATCCGTCTGCAGGCTTTGTGCAGCTTCCGCAGAATAAATCCATCAAGATCTTTGCAATGAGCGTATCGGATGATCCATCCGACCAGGTAGTTCCGGCCATGCCGCTGTACGATGATTATTCATGGAAAAGCCCGGTGGCCCTGAACCTTCCAAGGTCCTACGCGGATGCGAATGCCCCCGCCCTTGCCGTATGCAGGATCAGCAGGAACCGCAACCTCAATGACCTGCCGGGCAAAGTCACAAGAAACGATTATGCCGACCTTCGCGTGCCGAACGGGGTTACCGTAAAATACTTTTATACCACCCCTGATACAATCCTAAAGAAAAAGCCAGCCCAGGGCATGAACCTGTCTCCACTGGTCGACGGCATGTTCGATCTCCGTTCGAATGATTCTGTCAATGACGTCTGGTTTGACGAAGGCGAAAGCCGTGTTTGGATGGATCTTCAGAAGGAGATCGAGATCGACAGCATACATATGTTTGCCAACCTGAATATGCACAGGGGTGCAGAGTTTCTTTCCCTCTGGGGATCGAATTCCCCTGCCCCCCCCGACCCCGGCGGCGATCCTAAGGCTGCTGGGTGGACGTATATGATGAGCATCCCTCCATGCGATGTGTGGGGCAATTCAAAAGCTCTTTACTCCATTTTCCCGAACAAAGGCAGGTCGTGGCGTTACCTGATGTGGGTAACCGAAGATTGCGGCCACGGGCCCTATTATTTCAGGGAGATTGACGTGTTTGAGAAACAAAAGTAGGGTAGGTGGTGACTGGTGAACAATGATCTTCGTTAGATGTCGAGAAACTTGAAAAGGCCGGCAAATAAACAGGAAGAGAGAAAAAGAAGGATTGATGCGGTTGTTTCCGATCCCACACTGCTACTTGAAAAGATCCGCTATTTCTGCAGTTACCGCGAACGGAGCGAAAAGGAAGTTGAGTTAAAACTTAAGTCCCTGCAGGCCCCGCCGGGTAAGATTCGGGGCATTCTCAACCAGCTCACCGAAGAAGGGTTCATCAGCGATGAACGGTTTGCAAGGGCCTTTGTCAGGGGTAAATGGAGGGTGAACAAATGGGGAAGGATAAGGATCACGTTTGAGCTCCGGTCAAAGAGGATACCTGAGAAACTGATCCGTTCAGCCCTTGAAGAGATTGACGAAGATTCATACCGGCTTGTCCTCGGGGACATGATCAGCAAAAAGGCAAAAGACATCCGCCCCCTGGAGAAAGGAGAATTAAATTCAGGAAAATCCTTGAATTTCCGGGATAAATTATTCACTTTTGCATTAGGGAAAGGTTATGAAACTGACCTGATCCTGAAAACACTTGATGAACTAAAAATCTGATATGGTCAGCCAGGAACAAATGAAAGATCTTCAGACAAGGCTTGATGCCTTGAGGAGGTATCTTTGACGTCGACAAGAAACTCGCCCTGATCGGGGAAGAAGAACAGCTAACCCAGGCTCCCGGGTTCTGGAATAATTCCAAAGCAGCGGAGCAGGTTTTAAAATCAATCCGTGATAAGAAGATCTGGACCGGGGCATACCAAAGCGGCCAGGCAAGTTTTGAGGAACTGATGATCCTGTGGGATTTCTATATCCAGGGAGAGGGGGCCGAAGCCGACCTTGACAAACAGTTCAAAGAAACCCTTACTCTCGTTGAGAACCTCGAATTCCGCAATATGCTGAGCGGGGAGGAGGACAGGCTGAGCGCCATTGTCCAGATCAACTCGGGGGCAGGCGGCACCGAGAGCCAGGACTGGGCCCAGATGCTTATGCGAATGTACATACGCTATGCCGAGCGAAACAAATACAAGGTCAAGGAACTGGACTTCCAGGAAGGCGATGTGGCAGGGATAAAGCAGGTCACCCTTGAAATCGAAGGCGACTATGCCTACGGTTACCTGAAAGGTGAAAACGGGGTGCACAGGCTGGTACGCCTCTCGCCTTTCGATTCGAACCATAAACGCCATACTTCCTTTGCCTCTGTTTACGCCTATCCTATCATCGATGACGATATCGTGATCGAGATCAACCCTGCAGAAATTTCATGGGATACATTCCGAAGCAGCGGCCCGGGCGGGCAAAATGTGAACAAGGTCGAAACGGCGGTGAGGCTTAAACATGAGCCTACAGGCATTATCATTGAGTGCCAGGAAACCCGCTCCCAGGGGCAGAACCGTGAAAAAGCCCTGAAGATGCTCAAGTCACAGTTGTACGAAATCGAACTAAGGAAGCAGAAGGAAAAGATCGCGGTAATCGAAAGCGGGAAAAAACGAATTGAATGGGGCTCGCAGATACGTTCGTATGTGCTGCATCCATATAAAATGGTAAAGGACCTGCGGACTACATTTGAGACTTCCGATACACAGGGTGTGCTTGACGGGGACCTCACCGAGTTTATCAAGGCTTACCTGATGGAGTATGGGAATTCGTAGCTGGAGAACTGGATTGCTGGATGACTGGATATCCAGATATCGGCGCGAAGCGCCCTATCCAGTTATCTGATCATACATATTAATG
>Ga0194054_10000053_pt1 | contig 52518 bp, 49 predicted proteins | sample SepL2210m_MetaG_FD_163628 | JGI IMG/M metagenome (GOLD analysis project Ga0194054, IMG submission 163628) | Anoxic zone freshwater microbial communities from boreal shield lake in IISD Experimental Lakes Area, Ontario, Canada - Sep2016-L227-10m | ecosystem: Environmental > Aquatic > Freshwater... | reverse complement strand
TGGTTACGGGGAAAGGTGCTTATGCCCGTCATGCAGGGCGATCAGGTCCTTTTGAAACTCTCCTGACGGCTTGTCCTGCATGGGAATGAACAGTTCGGTCGCGCTACCGCGCGATTGAACTGCTCTTCAATGTCTTCAATCTGGATCCCCTCCTTGGAGGGGCAAGGGTTGGGTTGTATTTTTTGGTAGTCAATTCCAAAGAATTTATCCTGCTGACGTTATCAGGCTCAAATCAGAATCCGCGGTAGCATTCGATAATTATTATTGCTAAACTGTTTAGCATGAGTAATTCAGCAACAATCAGGGATGTCGCCAGAGCCGCTGTGGTTTCAATCTCAACAGTCTCGTTTGTGGTCAATGGGAAGGCCGACAAGTATCGGATCAGCCACTAGACGCAGGCTCCACGCTCCTCGCTTCCAATGCGCCTCCCTCAACAACCGAACAACCCAACAACCCAACAACTAATCCGCTGGTGATCGCAGAATCAGGGGCGGTGGAATAACTCTGTAGCTAAATTTAATTTGACTATATATACTGTGGCTGTCTTAATACGAGCAATGCACAAGGGCTATGTCCAGAAATAATGATCCTAAGCGGTAACCGATAATAATATCTCTGGCACGAAAGGAATTCACTCCATGATGAAAAAGGATCTGGCCATTTTTGAGGGACACGAAATCCGTCGCATTTACGACGAGAAGACCGAAACTTGGTTTTTCTCCGTTGTGGACATCATTCAGGTTCTGACTCAACAGTCTGATTTTCAGGTGGCCAGAAAATACTGGAACAAGCTGAAAGAGCGCTTAATGAAGGAGGGAAATCAGTCGGTGACAAACTGTCACCGACTGAAATTGGCCGCTGCTGACGGTAAGAATTATCTCACAGATGTCGCCAGTGCTGAAACTCTTTTGCGACTTGTTCAGAGCGTCCCTAGTCCCAAGGCCGAGCCCATCAAACTCTGGCTCGCAAAAGTTGGTTATGAGCGCATGCAGGAGATGTCTGACCCGGCCCGTGCGCTTGAACGAGCCCGCGCTACTTGGCAGAGTCATGGCCACAGCGAAAAGTGGATTCAGCAACGTATGACCGGTCAGGAGACCCGCAACAAACTCACCGACTACTGGGCCACGCACGAGATCAAGAAGGGGGATGAATACGCCATTCTCACCAATCTCATCCATCAGGAATGGAGTGGGGTCAGCGTCAATGCCCACAAAGATATGAAAGGTCTCAAGACCCAGAATCTCCGTGACCACATGAGTGAGGCCGAACTCATCTTCACAGCACTCGCCGAACTTTCTACCCGACAGATCGCCGAGACCATCGCCGCAACCGGCATGGCGGAGAACCAGACTGCCGCGAAGACCGGAGGCAGGATTGCTCAACGTGCCAGAGTGGAACTTGAGGCCGAGACCGGAAAACAAGTGGTGACCGGCGAAAATTACCTGCCGCCAGGCAAGACCAAAATACTCCGACGGCAAGGATGATCTGAAATAAGGGAGTGCCATGGGGACAGAAAATATGATTGAACTGATCAGTCCAGGCGTTCGCTCTATCGCTGCAACGAGAATCTAACATGTGCGCCACGGGCGCATCCGCCTGTGGCGGAGATGTACAAGATATGCAGGGGGAAATGAAGGGAGCGTGAGCCCCGATCTACGCGCTCAACGGACGACTGAATCGTGTAACCCTAAAGATGACCGAATCTCAGTGCGGCAGCGCTTCATGATTTTCACGGCTAATCGGACTTTTGAATCCACTCCTTAAGAACGGCGGTCATGGAGGACTTGTCCTTCCCCTAAAATAGTTCGTAGAAAAATATCGCCCATAGCCAGTCGTTTACTGACTTCTGACGGGCGGCGCACGATTAAGTCCAATGGAAACGTTCGATTAAGTTGTATGTCAATCGCAACAGCCTGCTCGACATCCTTGCGCATAGGGTGCTCCATGATAACCAGCATGTCTACGTCACTGTCATCGCCCGGATTTCCCCTGGCATAGGATCCGAATAGAATAACTCTTTCTGGCGCAAATTGACGCGCCAGTGCATTCACATATTTCTTGATGTCTTTTCGGGCAACCATGATTTTATAGTACAGTCAGTTAGTAAAAAATCCATGAAAAATTGAGGGCGGACTAAATAATCGAGGAGGAATGAGATTTTTTTCACTGCCCGGGAGTTACGGTTATTCGGGGGTGGCGGCCAGTTCTGTCAGTAATATCGGGAGCAGTTTGGGTACATGAACTTGAACGGCATCCCATATGATTTCAGCATCCACCGAGTCGTAGCCGTGAATGATGCGGTTACGTAATCCGACAATCCGGCGGATGTCAGGAATGGATTGGGACAGGCCTACGTTCAATAATTCAGCCTTGCTTAATGCTTCCCCGAGAATCTCAAATTGGCGTTCAACACCCGACCGCAGCAAAAGACTGTCGTTGTATTTCTCAGGCGTGATGCCATTCGTGAAGGACTGGATGGCGCGGCAGGCCTCATGGCATCATAGAGACGCTGCTTGAGTTCGATGCTCATAGAGAAGTTCCCTTGTAACGGCAAGGACCTTTTGGAAATAGGGATTGCGGATTGAACGCTGGGTGACCAAGTCCACATGCCGGCCAAAAAGTTTTTCCAGGGCTTCGGCAAAATCAAGATAACGATTTAACAAACCGGGGGCTGACCGGTTTTCAAATTCAATCATGAAGTCCAAATCGCTGGAATTGGGATTGAATTTTCCAGTGGCGGCTGACCCGAATAACTCAAGCCGTGCCACCTGAAATGTCCGGCATAAGCCCTCAAGCTCAGTTTGTTTCTGTTTAACCAGCTCAATCATGCTGATAATATAAGTTTTGTTTGCCTTTCTTTCAAGATAAGAAATCCTGGAGAAATATGTTTGAACAGATCTGCTCAGCAATTCACGCTTAGGCATTAGTCACTGGAAGAGTCACCTTGGGCGCAGATGCCGCCGGGACGTCGGCGTCCACCTGGGTTGCCCTCCTCCCCGGACTCCTGATTGCCGCAAAGAGATTCAAACATCTGCGCCCGCGGGCGCATCCGCCTGTGGCGCAGATATACTGGATGCAAAGGATAATTTGGCCCATATATCAGGTCAAATCAGAATCCGTGATAGCATTTACTATTTCTTTATGCTAAACTGTTTAGCATGAGTAATTCAGCAACAATCAGGGATGTCGCCAGAGCCGCTGGGGTATCCATTTCTACAGTCTCGTTTGTGGTCAATGGTAAGGCCGACGTAACAACTCAGGTCGTTAGGAGCCAGAATCCAGAATAAATACTCCCGTATCCGGTGTTCGGGTAGTTGGTCTCTATATATGGACCTGCAGCCGCCGAGGACGTCGGCTGCCACCTGTGCTTTGCTCTCCTAGGACGAGATTTTATATATCATGATAAAGTCTACTTACCTGTTTCGTAAAGCCAGAGTTTAGATCAGTCCTGTGAGTTCGGCCACGCGAGGCATCACGCCAACGCTCCCATCTCTCGCCCCAGCCGCAAGTAACCCATCTTCACGCCCGCTCCTCACCCGCTATCTTCCGTCCCCGCCGCCAAAATGCGAATTGCGGCCAAACTTGACCTTCGTGCCGGATTTTTACATACTCTAACACATGAAAACGATGTTTCGGGCCGATCTCAACGGGCGTGTGCCAATACCCTCAGATGAGCGATTTCTTATCCATGACCAGAACCCGTTTGAGCTTCGTCGCGTGCGCGTTAGCGCTGAACGCGAGGTAGCCTATGATTCACCCGATCATCTTATCCCTTGGGGTACTCGCCGCGACAACAGCCGCCATCGCCGTTTCAATCAGAAGCTCTACCAGTTGTTTGGCGAGGAACGGCCGCCATTGTGGGTGCTTGATCTCGGATGTTCCGGCGGCGGTTTCGTAAAAGATTGCCTCGATGATGGCTGTATGGCCGTTGGCATCGAGGGCAGCGATTTTTCCAAGCGGTTACGTCGCGCCGAGTGGCGAACGATTCCTGAGCATCTATTTACAGCGGATATCACCAGGAAATTCGACATTTTTGGCGAATTCCCGGCGGAGGAAAAACGGCTCAAATTCGACGTCATCACGATGTGGGAAGTGTTGGAGCACATTCACGAACGCGATATCAGCTCTCTTGTTGAAAATGTGAAGAAGCATCTTCGCCCGGGTGGTCTCTGGATCATGAGCGTGTCGTTGTGCGACGATTTCCACAAGGGCGTGAATCTCCATCAAACTGTGAAGCCAAAGACCTGGTGGGTTGAGAAACTGGAAGGGCTTGGCCTGCGCTGCGTGGATGCGTACGTGAAATACTTCAACCACCAATTCTTGCGTGGGCCGAATGACACTTTCCTCCCCGGTTTCCATCTTGTCGCCACGCTCGATCCGGAACTCGCACCGCCGATTCCCAAAGAGCGGCTGATCTTCCGCCTATATGATAAATGGCACGGCAGCAGGCCACAGCGAATGCTTCGGTTTGCGGTCTACGGGTGTTGATCCGGCGAGGCTTCAGTTCAGTGTTAGCACGCTCAAGTGCCGTGATCGGCGGCCGCATCTCTAGCGATCAGGATCATACCCCCTTGGGTTGGAATCGATCTCAGATTCTCTACAAATACGAAAATGTTTCACGAATTTATCATGGGGCATGGTCTCTTTTGGTGCGATTGCAATATTATGCAATCGCACCCTGCGCCCGATGTTTCTCCATCCTCGCTATTGACAGTCAGTAGGCTGATCCCTATAGTTTGCAATCTTTCCGGGCGATTAGCTCAGTTGGTTAGAGCACTACCTTGACATGGTAGGGGTCGTAGGTTCGAGTCCTATATCGCCTACCAGCCTAATTTTAGGCTGGTACCTTCCCTAAGAGCCGATATTTGACACTCCAAAACGGCAGGTTCGTTCCAAAATGGGGTGGTTTTCACCATTGCAGGGGCGAGGTGACAAGCCAAACTCACTCTGATCAATACCCTGAGATGTCTTGAACGGGAATACGGGATATGTGATATTTACCTAAGTGGATCCTTGTGAGGGAACATTATGACAATTAATCAATTTATCGAAATCGACCCTAGGCGTTGCAACGGGAAGCCCACAGTGGCAGGGACCCGGATTCCCGTCACCGTTGTGATTGATCAACTGGCGGATGCCGGATCGATTCAGGCATTGTTGAACCGTTACCCTGAACTCACCCATGACAAGGTGGTGGGGGTACTGAGTTACTGCAACGCCGTGATTGATCATACCGAACTGGAATTGGCCACCGCGTGAACCGTCCCAAACTGCTCCTTGATCAGATGATCGACGCTCAAGTCGCGATTGCCCTTGACCAACAGGGGTGGGATGTCGTCAGGGTTTCAGAGTTGGGACTGGCGACAGCGGATGATGATCAGATACTCGCCATGGCCATTTCACAGGATCGTGTGCTGGTCACACTTGATGAGCATTTCGGTGATTGGGCTGTGCTGCCATTGGAATCACATCCGGGAGTGGTCAGGCTGAAGGTGAGCCCGACGACAAGTCCGAATATTCTGGCCTTGCTTGTCCCCTTCCTGAATGAGCACAAAGAGCGTTCCTATGTCGACCACCTGGTCATCGTGAAACCATCATCGAATCGATGGATCCGAACCAGCAGGTAAAGATGCATGCCCAAAGTTTGTGACATGGTGAGAATCCAGATGCTTCTACAATGAGAAATCACATGAGCCTATTCAACGTTTCCGCAGTTTGCCTATTCCTTGTGCTAAATATTCAGGGAAGTGTTGCGGGTGCCGACTCTGTAAAACCTTCAGCGGAACAAGTCCAGCAATGGCTAAAGGAGGCAGAAAAAGGGGAGGCCAAAGCTCAATGCGAACTCGGTGCATGCTATTTATGGGGAAAAGGCGTCGGTCAAAGCTTTCCGGATTCGGAGAAATGGTTCCGAAAATCAGCAGAACAAGGCAATGATGACGCCCAATTCTATGTCGGTTTCTTCTGTTCTCTCAATCTTGATGCAGGCCAGAGATTATCAGAGTCGGTTGAGTGGTTTCGCAAAGCTTCTGAACAGGGAAATCCGAAGGCTCAGAACTGTCTTGGTGTAGCCTATGCCAAAGGCGAAGGTGTTAAGTGTCCTTTAGGTCTTCTGTGAAACCGGTGTAATAATGGGGTGGGTCGGACTCGCTTTGCAGAATGTAAACGTAAAAGAATGTTTTCATTGTGGCGTGCCGAGGCGTAATTCGCAGCGTTAGCCCGGCTTCATTAATTCGCTAACGCGCATTAATTATGCCGCGCCAGTCTTCATTCTTCGCTGCGCTGCGAATGAAGACTGGCGCACCTGGCAGGAATCGAACCTGCAACCTTCTGATTCGTAGTCAGATGCTCTGTCCAATTGAGCTACAGGTGCGTCTTGGATCAATCGGGACGGGGAATATATGCGTTCCTGATTTATTTTGCAACCTCCTAAATGAGGTTATTGGTTAATTGTTATTTGCAATGGGAACATATTCAAATAACCAATTACGAATAACCGTTAACTCCCTGGCATTTTCTTGTTAATATTTCAGCATTCGAGGAGAAAAAACATGACGACCAGCCAAAATGAAATAGAAGGTATTCGGAGGGAGTGGGGTGCCCGCCTGATGATTTTGGGGCACCATTATCAGAGTCCTGCTGTGCTCGCCCATGCGGATGTGATTGGGGATTCACTGGAATTGGCACGCAAGGCGGCTGCCAGTCAGGCCGAGCGGATTGTTTTTTGCGGCGTCCATTTTATGGCTGAGTCGGCCGATATTCTGACGACCACGGCCCAGCGTGTCTATATGCCTGAGCCTGCCGCTGGTTGTCCCATGGCCGCCATGGCGGATGAGGGACAAGTGGCGAAGGCCTGGGCGTTTCTGCAGCAGCAGGGGGATGCCTGGCTGCCCATTGTGTATGTGAATAGTACGGCCCGAATTAAGGCGTTTTGCGGCCAGGCCGGGGGGAGTGCCTGTACTTCCAGTAACGCCGCAAAAGTCTTTCAGTGGGCTTTGAATCAGGGAAAGAAAATATTCTTTCTGCCGGATATTCATCTCGGACTGAATAGCGCCCATGATCTGGGGATCCCTGATGAGGAGACGGCTATCTATGATTATCAACAACCGAACGGCGGGCTCACTTCCGAGGCGTTACGTAACGTCAAGGTTCTGGTTTGGGGTGGATTTTGTCCCATTCATGTGAACTTTACGGTGGCCGATGTGCAGATGATGCGTGCCAATCTCCCGGACGCGAAGATTATTGTTCACCCCGAGGCGCCGAAAGAGATTATCCGGATGGTGGATGCCCATGGTTCGACGGCGCAGATCATCAAGTACGTCCAGTCGGCTCCGGCTGGATCCACAATTGTGATAGGCACCGAGTCGCAATTGGTCAAGCGATTGGCTGAGGAATATAAAGGGCGCCTGACGATCAGAATGTTGCGTGGCTCATTTTGCCCGAATATGGCGAAGACCAATGAGCAGAACCTGTTGCGCGTCCTAAAAGAATGGCCAGAGCGCAATGCAGTTAGGGTTCCGGCCCAGTTGATTCCTGATGCCCGCCTTTGCCTGGAGCGAATGCTGGCTCTTTAAAGGGCATAACTATACCTCATGAAAATGATTAAAGTGATTCCGGTATGCTGGATGGGACTTTGCCTTGCTGCTCAAGGGGCGGATTACGTTATTGCCATTAGTGTTGATGGCTTGGGATCTACCTACTTGCAGACGATGGTGGATGCAGGTAAACTGCCGCATTTCAAGCAGCTGCAGATGGAATCTGCAGGGACAACCAATGCTCGCAATGACTATAACATCACAGTTACCCTCCCGAATCACACTAGCATGGTCACCAGTCGCAGGATTAAAGAGGCTGAAGGTCACAGTTGGGCTAACAATACAGATCCTGCAAAGGGCGTGACGCTCCATTCGCACAAGGGTGCTTATGTGGCGAGTGTCTTTGATGTCGCGCATGACCACGGGCTCAAAACAGGTATGTGGGCCTCTAAAACCAAGTTCTCACTCTTTCCGGATTCCTATAACGATACCCATGGAGCACCCGATGCAACGGGGGTGGATGATGGTCGGAAAAAAGTCGATTATTCGTATATCAAATCTTCCATTGAACTTACGGACAACTTCATTACGTCCATGGCCTCCAATCCCTGCCAATTTGCCTTCGTCCATTTTGCCGAATGTGACTCAGCTGGACACAAATATGGCTGGGGGAGCGAGCCTTATTATGCCGCCCTGATTATGCTGGATGCGCAATTAGGCCGTATTATGGAACTCATTGCTGCGGATCCAAAACTGAAAGGGAAGACGGTTCTGATCCTCACGGCTGATCACGGAGGAGAGGGGAAAGATCATTTCGATCCGACCATAATGCTGGACTATACGATCCCCTTTTATGTCTGGGGTGTGGGCGTCACAGCGGGAGACTTATATGCGCTGAATGCGGATACACGCCTGTCACCAGGAGATGGGCGGCCAGATTTTACCGTGCCCAAGCAGCCCATCCGGAACGGGGAAGTTGGCAATCTGGCGCTTTCTCTGCTCGGGCTGCCACCGATCCCTGGCTCTACGATAGATGCAAAGCAGGATCTCCGGGTTAGCGTCGCGGTGAAATAACAAATGGCATTACGCTTTGTTCTTCTTGTCGCGCTTGGCCTGCTTTTTTTCAGCGGGTGTTTTCAGTGCAACTTTTTTTGTTTCACGTTTGGTATCTTTTGCTTTTGACATAATCTGTCCTCCACTTGTTAAGGTTGAAACGCCAGCAACACGACAGGCGATTGGCGAAACTATACAGCATGCCGTTCATTAGGCAATACCGGACAACAAGTTGTTCGGGGTAGATGCTGAACACGGCGTCCGGAGTCAGAATTCAGGAGAGTCAGAATGATTATTTCGCGACAGGCTGTTTTGACGGGGGCGGAGCAATCGGGGTGCCGGATTTTCCGCAATGCGGGCAGAGATAAGTCTCCGCGTTCGGCTTCTTGTCCTGTTCTGTCAGCATCATGCCGCACTTGCAATTGCCTTTAAAGCGGAGCAGTACAAGAGACTTCGTTAATGCGTGGGCAAGGGCTTCCTGGCCTGTCTTAATCTCGGCCTCACGACGACGAAGAATAGCTTCCTGACTTTTCATAAGGACTCCGATTTTGCAATGGCATTAGCCGCGACCGGCAGGCGTTCGTGGCATAGTGCAAGGTTTAAGGCGGATGAACCGCTACACATAGGATTTTTCACTTTTTAAATTATGTCATAAAAAAACCTTTAACACCAGATGAATCCAAGTCGCTGGAATTAAGGGATTTACCTATGTTGTGATCAAAATGACTTTGTTGACACCTTGGCGATCGCTGATCTTCTTTTGAATGATTCCCTGAACCCCGGCGCCAGCACTTCCTCCGTATGAAGCCGGTGGTGAAAAGTTGATAATCAAAAAGAAAAGCAGTAACGTTTCATCACGTCAATTTCTTGTGATTAATAATTAGGAAACTATCTACATGAAAACAGGATCAAGGAGACATAATCATGAAAAGTAAGGTTTGTATTGCCGTAACAGTCGTGGTTGGTTTGCAGATGGTTCTGGGGAGTCGCGAGATTGCCCAGGGACAAGATATTGGCGGTATGTTGGGCGGAGTGATTAAATCGATGGGCTCCTCTAAAGAGGATAAATCGATGAGTGATTCCAGCCCATACCGGGACTCAAGGAATGATCGAAGAGGATCGGATGAGGACTATCGCCGTGATGATTATCGTCAGCGGGATGACGGGGATCGGCACTCCCGGAATCAAGGGAGCGACCCTGAATCGATTGTACGACGATCCTATGAAGATGTCCTCAACCGGGAGCCAGATCAGGAAGGGATGCGTTTGTACCGGAGTCGGATTATCGATGACAATTGGAGTGAGAAAGATGTTCGTAACGACTTGCGCAAAAGCACCGAGAGGATCGGGCTAAATTCTGCGTCGGTTGATGGCATCATCCGGCGAGCCTATCAGGATGTTCTGGGGCGTGAGGCGGATCAGTCGGGCTTGGCGACCTATCGGGCGAAGATGATGAATGAAGGGTGGAGTGAACGCGATGTGCGTTCAGATCTCAAGAAAAGTTCAGAGCGTCATGAGCAGGTGACAACAGAGCAGGCCCAGCAGATTGTGCGACGAGCCTACCAGAATACTCTCGGCCGGGACCCGGATGGGGGAAGTTCAGTGTATGTTGAGAAAGTTATAGTCAAACATTGGAACGAGGGTGACGTCTCCAAAGCATTGCGGGATAGTTCCGAGTATCGCAATAAGCGCAAGAAATAACCGCTTTATTTCGTAAGCGCGTACGCCAGTGGAATGAGAACTACTCCGATACCCTGAATGGGGCGGGCTTGAAAGAGCATGGGGAGCATGCCGATGCCGGTGGCAGTGAGCAGGATAAGTAACCCCGGCCAACTGGTTGTCCCCACCACGAATATAAGAATCCCGGAAAGAGCCATAAGGGCGGGGGGCCTCGTGCCGCGGGATTCGATCATTCGCAATAATCCCTTTGCGATTACGGGCAGAATAAGCCACGCCATCACGGCGCTCAGCGTGATGATGGCGATCAGGAACCAGACCTGAGTTGAGGTCGGTTCATAGAAAGTCCTGAGTAGCGCTGCGCTGCTGCTGCGCATTCTGGGTGCTCCGGGCAGGAAAATCAGAAAAAGTCCGCCCCCATAATACATCATGCGCGTTACACCTTGTGCCACGAGGTGAGTGTTTGGGTTACGGGTGCCAACAAGCTGCTGAGCCAATAAGGCGCCGATCGAGCCGGTCAGGGCCGGAATCAAAGTGGTGATTATTCCTGATAGGGCTCCGCATGCCGTTGCGTGGAAGAATTGATGTCCACGATCAGTATTCCCGCTGGCAGCGCGGCTCACGCAAGGTTCACACTCCATGAAGAATACGCCAGAAGTTAACGATAATTCTGCTGGAGGGCGAGGTTCATCCGAGCCGCGTGGGTTGTGGGGCGCGAACACATGCATGAGGAGGCCGGGTACGGCAAAGAACCCGATGATGGCGGGAACGAAGTTCAGGATGGAGGCTGTCAGAGGGATCGGAGACCGGTGATATAGTATCAATCCAAGCAGGCCGGATAGAAGAAGCGTGCCGAGCCCCGCCAGTACAGGTGCCATGGTGTATGTGAAGTGATTCCAGGGGGCTAGGGCTGTTGGTGCAGATCGGGGGCGCTCGCTCAGGGCTAGAAAGATGACTGCGCTCCAGAGCATCCAGCCTGTATGTGGCGCGAGGGCGCGGTGTGCCGTGGCAAGAAATGGTGCGGCTAGCGGTAGGATTATGGCCAGAAGGAGAAGTCCGATCAGACTGCCGAGACCGACGAGTTTGATGGCATCAAGGCCCAGTCCCGCCCGGCTATAAACTTGACCGGGTGCGGGCATAAGGCAGGACTGTTCGTCCGTTGCAGAAAGCAGAATTGCAAAGATCGGACTGATCATGACCCATAGTATGAGCAAACTGGCAAACAAGGCCGACATCAGGAAAGACTGTGTTTCAGTGTGGGCGAAGAGAAACAGAGCGGCAAGCCAGTCCGGGCCGCTCATGGTGAGGGCGGCGGGGTTAGTGTTGTCAGATATGGCAGATGACGGTACCGGTTGTCGTAATCCAAGCCGTATCCAATGATAAATACATTTTCTATTTGAAAGCCGCGATAGTTGGCTTCAATGGGGGCGACGCGACGGGCGGGTTTGTCTAAAAGAACACAGGTCCGTACTTCTGTGGCTCCCCGCTCGGAAAGCATGCGGCATGCGGCTTGAAGCGTGCGCCCCGTGTCCAGAATGTCGTCAATGATCAAAACCCGTTTGCCGGTAATCGGGAGAGTAAGATCATTGAGAATAGAAATGGCGCCACAGCTGGAGGTGCCGCTGCCGTAACTGGCGAGGGTGATGAAATCCACAACAGGTTGGGCCTTCCGGAGGGACAGGCAGCGAATGAGATCAGCGGCAAAGATGAAACTCCCTTTCATAATGGAGATGGCGAGGAACTCCTCATGTCCATAATCCCGAGCGATTTCGTCCGCCAATTCATTGACCCGTTTTTGGATTTGATCAGCGGAATACAGGATGGTTCTGTCGAGATCATTCTTCATGGAGGGCGAACCTCGTGTGAGCCGTTTTGCGGTTTTGATTGGATCGAATCCAAATACATACGGGGAGATCGCCCGGCGACCAGATAGAGGTGCCCCGTGGCCTGTACGGGTTGTGTGGCGGAGGGAAGGTTGTCATGGACAAGAAGCTCGCTTGCGACTGCCCGGGCAGCCGTTACCATCAGTTGTCCGCCTGCATCTGCCAGTTCGAAGGAGATAGACTGGGGTGATGCGGGATTCCCGATTATCCGGGGTTCTGCGACCACGGTTCCTGTCAGGGTGACATAACCATAATTCATGACCGGGCGGAGTTGGGCAACAGGCATAGCAGGAGCAGGAATATAATGGGCGATGAGCAGCAGGGCTGTAATGCCGCCGATGCCCAGGGTGATCGCCATGAGTCGCAGAGTGCGTTGCAGGGGCAGGGCAGGTGACTCAATGCCGCAATAGGGACATTCCAGAAAAAATCCGATGAAACGGTTGCAGGCGGGGCAGGTGGTGCTGGGAAGAGGGGCGGAACGCCTCTTCACGTTTTCCCCACAATCGTCTGGAGGACGTTTTGGTTGGTGATTAACCCGATAACTTCTTGCGTACTGTTGACCACCAGGCACATCGATTGTTTTGAAAGGCGGAGCTTGGCAAAGGCCTCCATCAGAGGCGTGGTGTCTTGGACGAATAGAGCAGGGCGGATATAGGGTTTGATGCTGCCGCCAAAGCAGTCGTCGCAGCCAGCCATAACGTCAAAGAAGTTGATCGTGCCTTTAATAGTCTTGCCGTCCTCCTCACATACGGGGAGGCGGGTATGGGCACATTCGCGAACCTTTAACATGAGCGCCGTAATATCAGCAGATGAAGGGAGTATGGCCATCTGATCGCGCGGGGTCATGATGTGACGGGCATTTTTAGTGGAAAGCTCCAGCACACGACGGATCATGATGCGCTGGCGTGGGGAGAGGGCTCCGTGATCGGCGCTTTCCTGTGCAAGAAGATCAATTTCATCTTTGGTAGCAACGAGCGCCCGGGTGGCTTTGGGAGCGGTTGCGGAAGGTACGATCCAGTTGGTGATCCAGTTCGCGGAATTGATCAGGGGACGCAAGATCAGAGAACTCCAGCGCAGGGGATTGGCGAAAGGTCGGCATCGTTCCAAGGGATGGCTCTGGAACCAGGCTTTGGGAAGGTAGGTTGCAAAGATCAGAATAACGAGTGTAGTGGCAATGGCATTCAAGGTCTGGAGCCAGGGGTGCATCTGGGAGGACCAATTGGCGGAAATCACTGAGGCGATAACAATGCAGATGTTGGTGCCAACCAGCGTCGTGCCAAGAAGGCGGTCGGGTTGCTGGAGGAAATTCTGAAGGATCCGGGCGGCCCGATCCCCGGTTTCCGCAAGATGCCGTAGGCGCATCCGGTTGAGAGAAATCACGCCCGTTTCCATGCCATCAAAGAATCCGGCGCCCAATAGGCAGATTAGAATGAGAATGAGATCTGAAAAGATCATACCTGCACCCCTCTCTCCTGTTCTGCCTCTGAAAGTTCCGGGTTTTTCTCAATCAGGACACGCGTGATGCGATGCTTCCGCATCTGCAGAACAGTGGCCCGGCAATTCTGGGCATCAATGATGTCGCCCGTTTTCGGAAAGCGGCGGGCATGGGCGGTGACCCAGCCGGCGATACGATCGGCGCCTTCGACATCCAGGGCGAGATCCAGTTCGTAATTCACTTCTTCAAGACTTGTATCACCTGCGACCTGCCAGCGATTCTCGCCGACGGGCTCGATGTTGGGGCTTTGGCCATCCGGTTGCTCCCCGGTAAATTCGGCGATTTCATCCAGGATATCGCCGATGGTGATGAGGCCTGCGGTACCGCCGTATTCGTCAATGACGATGGCGAGACGACGTGATTGTTGCTGGAACATGGTCAGCAGGGTGTCGAGTGGTGCGGTGTCGGGTACGTAAAAATGCGGGTGGAGTGCTGAAGATATGTCTTTCCCGGGATCCATGAGATATCTGGCGACATCCAGGAAACCCTTAACATGATCAAGATCGCCGATGCAGACGGGCAGGAAACGGAAGCGGGCTTTACGGCAGATATTCGCAAAGATGGCTGGGTCATCTTCTATGTCCAAGCTGATCAGGTCTACACGAGGGGTCATGACATCCTTGGCCTGGAGTTTTTCCAGGCGGATGATCCCATCCACCATGGCGCGCTCCTCTTTATTGAGAACGCCCTCTTCATGTCCGACATCCACGGCCGTGAGGAGTTCGGCTTTGGTCAGGGCGGAACGACGTGGTGTGAAATGCGACCGGAAAGAGTGTGTGATTTTTTCCATCAGGATATGGAGTGGGGCGCAGAGTCTGATCAGGAGGGTGAGGGCGGGTAGATAGAGAATGGCCAGAGAGTCAGGTTTGCGCAGTCCGAGACGCTTGGGAGCCAATTCTCCGAAGATAATCAAAATCAGAGTGACAGCCGGGATGGCAACCAGTTCGCCATGGAGGGGAAAAATTTGTTCCGCTACAATAAATCCGAGGTTGGCTACGGCGACATTCACGACGGTGTTACCAATCAGAATACTGGCGAGGAGGTCGGCCGGGGCGGCGAGAAGTTCTTCCAGCCGTTTGGTGGCTTTTGGGTGATGCCGGCGTAGCCGGTGAATCTGCATCGGGGAAAGCGAGAAAAGGGCTGTTTCCGCACTCGAAAAGAACGCGGACAGCATCAATAGCACCCCTAAGCCGGCGCCCTCCACTAAAATTAGCCCACTCATAGCAATTTCCTTAACACGTCCGGAGCATAATGGAACAGAAGAAGGTTGGCAAGACTGGGGGCCAATTCCTCTATTTGACACCCTGCCCACGCGGCTCAGACAAGCTTCGCCCTCCAGTAGAATGATCCTTATCTTCTCGATATTTTTAACTGGAGGGCGAAGCTTGTCTGAGCCGTGTCATTGTGGGGCCCAGTCTGTGTTCATAAATTGCGATCCTCACCTAAGGACGTGCCGTTGCGGAAGGTTGTCGCTCATGATTTGCATGCCAGCACTTCACGCTAAGCCCCAGGATCGCAAGAGCCAGTACGAGGTACACAGCTTTGCGCTCACCTGAGGTCAGGGCGAACGTGGATTTGCCTAACTCTTGTAGTTTGGTTAGCCAGCGGCTCATGGAGTGGCCACGATGTTGACCAGCTTGCCCGGGATCACGACCACTTTGCGCATGGTGAGACCGGTCAGCATGTGCTTCACCGGCTCCAGCGTCAGGACGTGAGTCTCAATTTCCTTGGGCGACAGGCGGGTGGGAATAACCTCACGGCTCTTAATCTTCCCGTTGAGCTGGATGACAATTTCGATGGTGTCACGCGCCAGGGCCTTTTCATTCACCTGTGGCCAGGGGGCTGTGAGGACGCTCGGCTGATGACCAAGCTCGACCCAGAGCTCTTCGGCGATATGCGGGGCAAACGGCGAAATCAAAACGACCAGGGTTTCAATCGTTTCGCGGTAGACGGCCCGGCATTGCTCGCTGCTGCTGGCGTCAATTTTCATCGCTTCCACGGCATTCATCAGTTCCATGATCTGGGCGATCGCGGTATTGAATTGGAAAGCGCCTTCCAGGTCATGGGTGATCTTGGCGATGCTCTCGTGCAACTTCCGGTAGAGATCCCGTTCAGGTGTCTCCATTTTAGAAAGATCGGTTTTCAGCTTGGCTGAAGCCTGAAGCAGAGGATGGGTCTCATGAACTCTGCGCCAGATCCGGCGCAGGAATCGGAATGAGCCTTCCACGGCGGTGTCGCTCCACTCAGCGTCCTTTTCTGGCGGGCCGATGAACAGTGTGTAAAGGCGTACGGTGTCGGCACCATATTCGCGGATCAACTCGTCAGGCGAGACCACATTGCCCTTGGACTTTGACATTTTATAAAGCTGTCCGTCCTTCTCGCTGCGTTTGCAGATCATGCCTTGCGTGAAGAGCGCCTTGAAGGGCTCGGGGAACGAGCAGGTGTCCGCATCATGCAGCACCTTCAGGATAAACCGGGAATAGAGCAAGTGCAGTACGGCGTGTTCAATGCCGCCGATGTATTGATCCACGGGAAGCCAGTAATCAACATCCGCTTTATTGTAGGCGACTGTATTGTCGCGCGGGTTAACGTAACGAAGGTAGTACCAGCAGGAGCAGATCCACTGAGCCAGCGTGTCGGTTTCGCGCCGGGCCGGCTTGCCGCACTTCGGGCAGGTCGTGTTGATGAAGCCTTCATGAAAAGACAGGGGATTGCCCCGTTCAGTTTTGAAGTCCACATCATCTGGAAGCAGAACCGGCAGATCCTTCTCCGGGACGGGAACGGCCCCGCAATCAGTGCAGTGAATAATCGGGATCGGGGAGCCCCAATAACGCTGGCGGCTGATCAGCCAGTCGCGGATGCGGTAATTGGTGGTGAAATCGCCGAAGCCCTTATCCTTGGCCAGTTGAATGATGTCCGTCATGGCCTCGCGGTTATTCCGTCCGTTAAAGGGGGCGGAGTTGGCCATGGCTCCGTCTTCGACATAAGCTTCCGTCAAAGCGGCGGCATCGAGTGTGCCTTCAGGGTTCTGGATAACAACCTTGATGGGAAGATTATAGGTTTTTGCGAATTCGAAATCACGCTGATCATGGGCGGGGACCGCCATGACGGCGCCGGTGCCGTATTCCATCAGGACGTAGTTGGTAATCCAGAGGGGAGCCAGCTCGCCGTTGTAGGGATTGCGGACATGGAATCCGGTGAAGACACCTTCCTTTTTGGCGGTGTCGTCAGTACGTTCGGCGGCCGAGACCATTTTCTCTTTCTCGACGAAGGCCTTGATCTCCGCAGCGCGCGGGTTGTTTTTCAACAATTTTTCGACCAGCGGATGTTCCGGGGCCAGCGCCATGAACGTGACGCCATAGATGGTGTCCGGCCGGGTGGTGAAAACGGGGCAGGGGTCACCGGTTTCTGCAATGGTAAAATCTACTTTCGCGCCGGTGGAGCGGCCAATCCAGTTCCCCTGCATGGTGCGGACTTTTTCCGGCCACTGGTCGAGCAAGGACAAATCATCAAGGAGTTTGCCTGCATATTCCGTGATTTTGAAGAACCACTGGGTCAGGTCTTTCTTGACCACTTTGCGGCCGCAGCGTTCGCAGGTGCCGTCAGCGTGGACTTCCTCATTGGCCAAAGTGGTGCAATAGTCACACCAGTTGACCGGGGCGTTCTTCTGGAAGGCCAGGCCGCGCTCGTGGAGCTTAAGGAAAACCCATTGGGTCCATTTGTAGTAATCCGGATGGCAGGTGGCGATTTCACGATCCCAATCATAAGCAATGCCCCAGGATTGAAGCTGCCGTTTCATCTGCTTGATATTGCTGTAGGTCCATTCTTTGGGGTGGACGCCGCGTTGTTTGGCCGCATTTTCGGCAGGCAGGCCAAAGGCATCCCAGCCCATGGGGGATAATACGCGAAAGCCACGGATCATTTTGTAGCGGGTGACGGCGTCACCGATAATGTAATTCCGGCCATGTCCGACATGCATCGTGCCGGAGGGGTAGGGGAACATGGTCAGACAGTAGTATTTTTTCTCATGGATCGAGGTGTCCACTTTGAACACCTTCTGATCCTGCCAATACTTCTGCCACTTCGGTTCAATTTCGTTAAACGGATAATGTTCATTCATGATCGTGAGGCTCCTGCAGTAAAGACGGCAGAATATACGCCAATCCAAGCAGGATTCAAGAAGAAGACAGTTAAACACTGTTTTCTTGATTCATAGCTTTCCTCATCTTGCAACTTGCATGACACCGGAGTATTCTCGCCCTTTGTCAGGAAGGAAGATGTACTGTGTCTGAAAACGCCTATGGCAGCATTGAGAAAATAGAGGCCGACCTTTGGGAAGCGGCTGACCAGCTCCGGGCAAATTCCAAACTCACCTCCAGCGAGTATTGCATGCCCGTCTTGGGCATCATCTTTCTCCGTCACGCCACCAACCGGTTTGAAGCCGTAAACCGCGAAATCGAGGCCGAGATGGCGGCTGGCCGCATGAAGCGCAAGCCTCAGCCTGCCGACTACATCCGCCGCCGTGCGCTCTGGCTCCCTGAAAATGCCCGCTATGACTTCATCCTCGGCCAGTCCAAGGATCAGGATCCTTCAACCCTTCTGAACAACGCAATGAAGGCTATTGAGGAGTCCTTCGAGCCGCTGCATAACGTCCTGCCCAAGGACTTTCACATTTTTACCGACCGGAAGGTATTGGAGGAACTCCTTAAGATTTTCAATCGCGAGGCTCTTAAAACATCCGGTGGCGACATCTTTGGCCGCATCTATGAGTATTTTCTCCAGGAGTTTTCCATCGCCAAAGCCATGGATAACGGCGAGTTCTTTACGCCACCCTCCATTGTTCAGACCATCGTGAATGTTATCGAGCCCGACCATGGGACCGTCGCCGATATCGCCTGCGGTTCCGGAGGCATGTTCGTCCAGTCCAGTCATTTCATCGAGCACACCGGCCAGGATACCGCGAAGCGTGTCACTTTCTACGGGCACGAGAAGACCGCCTCGACCATCAAACTGGCCAAGATGAATCTCGCGGTCCATGGACTCGAAGGCCAGATCGCCGAGGCCAACACCTTCTATGACGACCCCTTTACCCTAGCTGGCAAATGCGATTACGTCATGGCCAATCCGCCTTTCAATGTCGACAAGGTTGATGCCAAGGTGGCGGAGGATAAGAAACGCCTTCCCTTCGGCCTTCCCGGAGTGAACAAGAAGACGAATACGGTGTCCAACGGTAACTATTTGTGGATTTCGTTCTTCTACAGCTACTTGAACGACCATGGCCGTGCCGGCTTCGTCATGTCCTCCCAGGCCTCCAGCGCTGGGCACGACGAACAGACTGTTCGCCGCAAAATCATCGAGACGGGCGCTGTGGATGCGATGATCTCCGTGCGGGGTAATTTTTTCTATACCCGCACGGTTCCCTGCGAACTCTGGTTTTTTGACCGTGACAAACCTGCGGATCGCCGCACCAAGATTCTCATGCTCGATGCCCGTCAGATCTTTCGCAAAGTCACCCGCAAGATTTACGACTTTTCCCCCGAACAGTTGTCCAACCTTTCCGCCATTGTCTGGCTCTATCGCGGCCAGTCCGACCGATTCACCAACCTCGTTCAGCAATATCTCGCCCGTACCACCGCAGAGGCCGCTAGTATTTCGGAAAGAATGGCCGCGTTCAGCCAGGGCTACGAAGCGTTGGTCACCGCAACGGCTCCGTTCTTGAAGACGCTTCCCAAAGATTTGCCGATTCGCGCCGCCATCAAGGAGCGCGATGAGGCCGCGAAGCAATGCCGGGAATGCATCGCCGAACTTGTTGCCACCATTGCCAAACGCTGGACTAAAGCCCTGATAGGCCCGCTTGCCTCTCTAAAGAAGGCCACGACGGACATGGGGGAACTTGCCGAATCCTGCCGTGACATGATCAAAGATCTCGATCTCCTCTTCAAACTTGCTGTGCGTGTGATCGATTCCGCCGAGAAGGACGCCAAAGCCCGCGAACACGATGATTGGGAAACCCGTACCATCACAAAATTAGAGAAGGAGTTCGATGCGCTGCGTAAGGCTGCGGTGGAGCCCCTGCGGCAGACGGCCTACTTCCACCGCCAGGCCCATTGGCTCCTGAGCCGTTTCCCCGCCGCCAAACTTGTGGATGTGCCCGGCCTGGTCAAACTTGTGGATCGCAAGGAAATCGAAGCGGCAGACTGGAGTCTCTCGCCTGGCCGCTATGTTGGGGTCGCTCCCGCCGAGGTGGACGTGGATTTCGATTTTGAGCAGACCATGCGTGACATCCATGTTGAACTTGCCGACCTGAACAAGGAAGCGGTGGCTCTGGCGACGAAAATCCAGGGGAATTTCGAGGAGATGGGGATATGAGCGCGGCAATAATAATGGAAGGAATTGTTGCGGCTGGAAATAGTGAAACAGCGAAACTCCAACCACTGGTTGGAGAAATCAGAAGGTCAAAGCGCCTTCAATTCATCAGGGAGCTCAAAGGACAGTTGCCGGGGCCGGAAGAGATCGCCAAATTACTGGAGGGTGGGGCATGAAGGCGTTGTGCGATGAGCCAGCTCGAATTTGTGCAAGAGGCTCTTGCATAGTTGCCGGGGCGGAAGATGCTGGCAAGTGGCAGGAGGACGGCGTGTGAAGTGGCAGGCCACACGTTTGGATGAACTTGGCGTTCTGGCACGAGGCCGATCGCGCCACCGTCCGCGTGACGCTGCCCATTTGTATGGCGGCCCACATCCGTTTGTTCAGACCGGCGACATCAAGCATGCTGGACTTTACGTGTCTGAGTATTCGCAGAGCTATAGTGAGGCGGGATTAGAGCAGAGCAAGATGTGGCCAAAAGGGACCCTTTGCATCACCATTGCCGCCAACATTGGGGATACAGCTATTCTTGGATTTGACGCATGTTTCCCTGATAGCGTGATTGGGTTTCTTGCTGATGAGACTAAATGCGACACGCGTTTCATCAAATACCGATTTGACACTGTGAAACAGCAGTTCCAGCAGGTGTCGCAAGGGGCGGCACAGGACAACTTGAGCATGGAGAAGCTGCTGGCGCTTAAGATTGAAGTGCCTCCTCTCGCAACTCAACTCCGCATCGCCTCCATCCTCTCCGCCTACGACGATCTGATCGAGAACAACCGCCGCCGGATTACCCTGTTGGAACAGGCCGCGCGCCATCTCTATGAGGAATGGTTCGTTCGCCTCAAATTCCCCGGTCACGAACGTACTCGCATAGTCAACTACGTGCCGGAGGGGTGGCGTAAAGGCAGCGCTTTTGATGCTATGTATGTGATGAGCGGGGGGACTCCAAAGACTACTAATTTTGATTTCTGGGATGGCGACATTCCCTTCTATACTCCAAAAGATTCCGTTGAGAACTTTTACGTTCTCGATACCGAGAAGCACCTAACGGAATTGGGCCTGAATACATGTAATAGCAAACTCTACCCAAAGGACACGGTTTTCATAACTGCGCGTGGCACTGTAGGGAACATGAATCTTGCGCAAAAACCGATGGCCATGAACCAATCCTGTTACGCTTTGGCTGGTCGTGAAGATTTAACGCAGAAGTTTTTGTTTTGTGCCTTGCGAGCAGCGATTCAGCACTTTCAACAGCATGCAGTCGGTGCGGTATTCGACGCTATTATCGTGGACACTTTTAAACTGATTCCATTTGTCCGTCCTGAATTAAGGCTCGTTCATGCGTTTACAGAGGCAATTGATCCGATGTTTGAGAAAATCGACAATCTCTCACAGCAGAATCAGAAACTTCGCGTCGCCCGTGATCTGTGGTTACCGCGCCTGATGAACGGGGAGATCGCCACATGAAATCATGTTCCGTCCACGAATTGGACTTGAGGCTTCAGTATCATAAGTAAGTGGAGATTAGTGTCATGACAAATATAAGCAAAATCGCTAATGCCGCAGCTCCAGATAAGCCAGTCTTACTGCAACCGGACAACCATAATAAAAAGTACGAGGCGCTGTTTGTGGAAATTGACACAGGTCAAATCAAGTTGCCGATGTTTCAGCGTGAGTTTGTCTGGGATAAAGAGCAATCAGCCAAATTGATTGATTCGATTCTTAAGGGTTTCCCCATTGGTACTTTTATTTTTTGGAAAACCAAGGAGGAATTGCGCAGTTACAAGGACGTCGGTAATCACCACTTGCCTGATACGCCGGAGGGCGATTATGTTCAGTACATCCTTGATGGTCAGCAACGAATTACGTCGCTCTATGCCATCCGCAAAGGCATCCGGATCACTAAGGATGGCAAGGAAATTGACTACAAGGACATTTTCATCAATCTCGATTACGATCCGGTTAACGATGAACAGATCGCGGTGACGGAAGAGCAGGAAAATAAACGATACGTTTCAGTTCACCGGGTTTTGACATGTGCGATTACCGACCTCGAGGATGACTATCCGGACAGGAAGACACGAAAACAGATCGAAGCCTACAAGAATAAGCTGACTACATACGATTTTTCCACCATCACTATTAAGGATTACCCCATTGAAATTGCGTGTGAGGTCTTCACGCGGATCAACACCGGCGGGAAAGCATTGAGTATATTTGAAATCATGGTGGCTAAGACTTTTGACGAAAAGAAGAAGTTCGACCTGGCTGAGCGGTTTGAAATGCTTCGGGATGGTTCCGACGAAGAGAAGCAGTGTCTGACAGCAGCTAAATTTGAGACCATTCCTGAGTCAATTGTTATGCAGTGCGTCGCAGTCATTACGGCCAGGGCCGTTCGTAGCGTTGACATTCTAAAAATTAGGCGAGAAACATTCATCGCAAATTGGGAGCCGATGAAGGCAGCGCTGTTTACCGCCATAGATTTCATCCGCTCGGAACTGCGAGTGTCGGTATCGCAATTGGTTCCGTATCCTGCCATCCTTGTATCGCTGACCTATTTCTTTCACAAGACTGCCCATAAAAAGCCGACCATTTCTCAGGTCCGTCTGTTGGAACAGTATTTTTATTGGGTGGGGCTTACCGAACGCTATAGCTCTGCAACAGAGTCCAAACTCGCCGAAGATTTCAATAAGATGGATGCAATCGTCGCCGGAAACCCGCCAGCTTATCCAGCCACCGAACTTCATGTTGATCCAAAGCGTATTGCAGAAACAGGGTTTTCGGCGGGTAATGCCTATTGCAAAGCCGTGCTGAGCTTGTTGGCATATCAACAGCCGAAGTCGTTTGATACCAACGGCGTAGTCATCCTCGATAACAGTCACCTCAAAATTGCTGCGAGTCGGAACTACCACCACTTTTTTCCGAGAAAGTACCTCGAGGAGAATCAGAAAGATAAAGAACCGAACTTGGTCGCCAACATAACCCTGATCGATGGCTATTCAAACAAGCATCGAATTGGGAAGAAGGCCCCCAGTGCCTACATATCCAAATTTGCCGAGAACAATCCGGAATTGCAAGCAACCCTCCAGACGCATCTCATCAAAGACGCGGTTTCTTATGGAGTGAATTCTAATGATTACGACTGTTTCATAATGCGGAGGTCAAAAGCCATTGCGGCAGGGCTGAACTTAAAATTACTGTCAATGAATCAAGTTGATGCTTTACAAGGGGAAGACGCGGAATAAATCGAAATGGCTATCACCGGCATCAATAACGAAGACCATCTTGTCCAGCAGACTTTAGCGGACCATCTCCTCGACTGTCTTATATACTGGGACAACGTCTGATGAGCGGGGAGGTTGCCGCATGCAATCGGAAGGCCAACTTTACGATCGGAAATCCATACATTATGAGTAGGGAAAGGCGCGGACGATAACGGGTAGTCGGTGATATCTATTGATCAAAAAGGGGGCTAATGAATGGCACTTGATCAATAGATTTTTGCATAGAAATACATTTTTTATCGCAACATATTGATAATGAGCATGTTATTATAATCACAAATAAGGCCAAATAATGAGATTTCGGATCATGCTATACGTTTATCATCAAGCAGGATTGGTATTATCAATCTCATATCAAAATGTATCGAATTGATATTTACATGCATGGCGCTGCTTGCTATTATCACTTTGATAGAAATTGATAATCAATTGATAATCGGAGAGCGAAGATGAAATTTCCTCAATTACCACCCGATTTTAACAAAATCTTTTCCGTTATTTGCCAAAAGGAACGCTTTGGCGAAGTCATTCGCCTTGCAGATCGGCTGCATACCGAGGGTGAATACCATCACTGGGATGAATTGAGATATCACCCGGTACATAAAGGTTTCTCCCACGAAGAATGGTGGTGTGCCTTGAAGTTGAAACGTAAGGCAGCCTACCGGGAAGTGCCGTTGCTGGATAAGTCAGGGAGGTCTTTCCAATTTTTCATTCCTACGAGTGTGCAAAAACTCCTTCATGATATCGATTTTGGTGCAGGGGCCTATATCGGTATGCCAGATCCAATTGCTAACCCGCAAACCCGCGATCGTTATCTTGTTAGTTCATTGATCCAAGAGGCCATCACGTCGAGTCAACTTGAAGGTGCTGTGACCACCCGCGAAGTGGCCAAGGAGATGATCCGTTCAGGTCGGACGCCTAGGGACAAGAGTGAACACATGATTCTGAACAACTATAGGACCATGCAGGAAATTATCCGGCTCAAGGAACAACCGATGTCCGTGCCTCTCCTCCTGGATCTTCACCGTCGGGTGACCGATCAGACGTTGGACAATCCGGCAGCGGCCGGCAGGTTCCGTCGCCCCGATGAACCGGTCAGGGTCATGGATGCTGACGGACAGGTCTATCATGAGCCGCCCTTATCTGAAGAGCTTGAGGAACGTGCGCAGCGGCTATGTGATTTTGCCAATGGGAAGACACCTGCGCAATTTGTCCCTCCTGTAATTCGGGCCATCATTTTGCATTTCTGGCTCGCCTACGATCACCCATTTGTAGATGGAAATGGGCGCACAGCCCGAGCGCTTTTCTATTGGTCCATGCTGAACAGCGGCTTTTGGTTGTTCGAGTTTATCTCCATCTCCAACATTCTGGTCAAGGCGCCATCTCAGTATGCCCGTGCCTTTCTGTTCACAGAGACCGATGATAACGACTTAAACTATTTCATCCTCCATCAGGCTGATGTTATTCGACGGGCGATAGAGGCTTTACATACATACATTGACCAAAAACGCGGCGAGACTAAGACCGCCGAGAGCCGTCTTCGGGTGCTTCGGCAGCTTAATCATCGCCAGCAGGCCTTGATTACTCACGCATTGCGCCATCCCAGTCAGGAATACACGATCGAGAGTCATCGTGGCAGTCATGGGGTAGCCTATGCTACTGCACGAGCGGATTTGCTGGAGCTTGCAAATATGAAACTTCTAAAACAAAGTTCACGAGGCAAGTCCATGGTGTTTGAGCCCGCAGTGGACCTGTTAAAACGTTTGGGCGATATGTCCAACGCAAATGAAGGTGAGCCGATTGAGATGGGCGTCGATTAAGAGCATGATCACCGGCATCAATAACGAAGACCGTCTGGTCCAGCAGACTTTCGCGGATCATCTCCACGAGTGTCTCAAATGGGACAGTGTCTATGCCTACAACGACGAGACGTTTGGTCCCACCGGCACCCTCGGACGGGCCAGCGAACGGGAAATCATTCTATCGCGCTACCTCCGTGCCGCTATCCAGAAGCTCAACCCGGAATTGCCGCCGATTGCGGTTGATGATGTGATTCAGACCCTTACGACCTATGACTTTTCGCGATCCACCTTGCAACACAACCTCGAATTTTACCGGTTATTGCGGGATGGTGTGCCCGTAAAATGGCGCAATGCCGCGGGAGAAGTCTGTGACAAGAAGGCTCAAATCTTTGACTACCGGAATCCCGGCAACAACCATTTTCTTGCCGTAAGGGAACTCAAGATCCAAGGACTGCGTACGCCCCACTACAACCGCCGCGCTGATCTAGTCTGTTTCGTGAACGGGATCCCCCTCGTCTTCATCGAACTTAAGGCCGTTTACCGGAATATCCGGGCCGGATTCGACAACAACCTTTCGGATTATGCCGACACCATTCCTCATGCCTTCTATCACAACGCATTCCTTGTGGTGAGCAACGGTGACAAGGCTCGCTATGGCTCCATCACCAGTCAGTGGAAGCATTTTGCGGAATGGAAACGTCAGGATGAAGCCGACAAGGGTGACATCGATGCCCGCGTCCTTCTTAATGGAATGCTGGATAAAGCCCATCTTCTTGACCTGGTGGAGAACTTCATCCTCTATGATGACAGCCGCGCTGGCGGCACACGTAAGGTTGTGGCCCGTAACCATCAAGTTCTTGGCGTCAATCTTGCCGTCGCCTCCGTTGTTCGCCAGGAGGCGCTCAAAAAAGCCTACCCGGAACGATTCAAGTTCAGGGCGTCCGTGTACAAAACGGAACCGCCTCCGCCCGTCATGCACATGTTCATGGGCAACGAGGAGAAACACCTGCGTGCCGCTGAAAAAAACACCGACACCCGGTCGGCGCCGGAATTAATCCTGCCCCTTGTCGAACGTTCGCACCCGGATCTCGGGCGGTTGGGGGTGTTCTGGCACACGCAGGGAAGCGGGAAGTCCTATTCCATGGTCTTTTTCGCCGAAAAAGTACGCCGTACCATTCCCGGCAACTTCACATTTCTTGTGATGACCGACCGTGATGACCTGGATGACCAGATCCACCGTACATTTATCGGGTGCGGAGTGGCGGACGAAAAGACGCCTCGCGCAGCAAGTGGCAAGGATCTCAAGCGTCTGCTGCAGGAAGACCATCGCTACATCTTCAGTCTGATTCACAAATTCAATCAGCCGGTATCGCTGGCCCACCCTTACAGCAAACGGGACGATGTGATCGTTCTGTCCGACGAAGCTCATCGCACCCAGACCGGTAAAGTTGCCCGAAACATGCGTATGGCCTTGCCATGCGCAGGGTTTATTGGGTTTACGGGCACCCCGCTTTTCAAAAACGATCACATCACGCGCCGGATTTTCGGTGACTACATTTCCCGTTACGATTTCCAACGTTCCGTTGAAGACCGTTCGACGGTGCGCCTGGTTTATGAGAATCGGGGCGAGAAACTTGGCATTACCTATGCCGATCTGAATAAACGCATCCTGGAGAAGATTGAAGAGGCCAAACTGGATCCAGACAAGACGGCCAAACTTGAGAGCCTGCTTGGAAAGGATTACGAGGTGGTCACGGCTGACGACCGCCTTGATAAACTGGCCGATGATTTTGTGGACCATTGCTCTTTGCGCTGGCAGTCCGGTAAGTCCATGTTGGTCTGTATCGACAAGCTCACATGCGCCCGGATGCACCAGCGCATCCTGCCCCGATGGGTGAAAAAGATTGAGGCACTTCAGGTCGATGCCAACCAGGCAGCCATGGCGATGGCGGCGACCGCAGACCTGGACAAAAAGGAAGCCCTGCAGAAGGTCTGGGACAACCTCCGCGCGCGCGTCGCCTGGATGAAATCCACGCTTATCCACATCATTATCAGCGAAGCCCAGAATGAGGTAAAGGACTTCAAGAAGTGGGATTTCGATATTAAGCCGCACCGCGCCCTGATCAAACAGGGATTCGATGCCGCAGACGGTCAGCGCGTTCGGGTTGAAGATGCCTTTAAGGATCCGGAACATCCCTTCCGTATTGCCATCGTGTGCGCCATGTGGCTCACCGGGTTCGATGTTGAGTGTCTCTCCACCCTTTACATCGACAAGCCGATGCGGGCACAAAACGTCATGCAGGCCATTGCCCGGGCCAACCGCGTTTATGGCGACAAGGATTGTGGTGTCATCGTCGACTATAATGGCGTCATGAAGAGCATCCGGGAAGCGCTTGCCCAGTATGCGCTTGGCGATGCCGGTGATGAGAAGGGTGGAGGGGAAGAAGGTGGTGGCGGGAAAGACCCTGAGGTTGCCACGCCTATGGAAGACCTGATCAAATCTCTTGTGGATTCACTGAGTCTAACGGAGAAGTTTCTCCTCGACCGGAAGTTTGATGTTGCCCGGCTTCACGGTGCCCGTGGGTTTGACCGTATTGAGGCATTACGCGACGCCACCGATGCGCTCTACGTTAATGATGAGACCAAGCGCCGCTTTGAGATCATGGCTCGTGAGGTTTTTTCACGGTTCAAGACGCTTATTTCCGAGCCGGCCGTCTACGCCTATGCCGAGCGGCATGATAATATCGAGGCAGTCTATAAAAAATTGCAGGAGAACCGGGACAACGCCGATGTGACCGAAATCTTGAAAGAACTTCACAAGATCGTGAATGCGGCCATTAGCACTCAGGGTTCTGGGCGCGATCAGTCTGCAGGGCTGACCGTTGATCTCAGCAAGATCGATTTCGCCAAGCTTCGCGACGAATTTGCCAAACGCGCCCACCATAAATGCACGGTTCTTGCCGATATCCGTCAAGTGGTTGAGCAGCGTCTGGCCGCCATGCTGGCGAAGAACCCCCAACGCATGGACTACTACGCCAAGTATCAGGAGATCATTGCCGCCTATAACAGGGAGAAAGATCGTGCGACGGTTGAGCAGACCTTCGCCGACCTTTTTGATCTATCGTCGAAATTGGACGATGAACAGAAACGCGCCGTTCGGGAGGGGTTATCCGAAGACGAACTGGCCCTATTTGATCTCCTGCAACAGGAACAGCTCAGTAAAGTTGCCCGCGAACGGGTGAAGCAGGCGTCCCGGCAACTTCTCGCGTCGCTGACCGCGATTCTTGCGCACATGCAACAGTGGACCGCCAAGGAGCAGACCCAGGCCGAGGTAAAGACACTCATCCTGGATCAACTTTATGAAGCGCTGCCCATCCCGCCTTTCACTGAACAGGAAACTGACGCCGCGGCTGCCCGGATATACGATTTTGTATGGCAACGCTGCGCCGCTGGCCAGTCCTTCACAACCGTCTCCTGACCATATAAAACAAAAAACGCCATCTGAAGCGCTTCAGATGGCGTTTTTTAGGTTTCACTTACTTCAGCGGCGGGGGCTTCGGTAGATCTTTCAAGCAGGCCTGGGCCTTGGCGATTTCGTCATCCGGCAGAACGTAATCCGTCAGTTTGCCGTCAAAGAAGGCCTGATAGCCGCTCAAATCCATGATGCCGTGGCCGGACCAGTTCAGGACGATAACCTTTTCCTTGCCCTCTTCCTTGGCCAGGTTCGCTTCGCGGATGGCCATGGCTATAGCGTGTGACGTTTCGGGGGCGGGGATAAAGCCTTCCGCCTGGGTGAAGGCCATGGCGGCCCGGTAGCATTCCAGCTGGGGAATGGCCTGGGCTTCGATCAGGCCTTCGCGCAGGGCGTGACTGACCAGCGGGGCCATGCCGTGATAACGAAGTCCGCCCGCATGGATCGGGGCCGGCACAAAGGAGTGGCCAAGGCTATACATGGGTAACAGAGGCGTCATCATGGCGACATCCCCGGAATCATAGGCGAACTTGCCCTTGGTCATTTTGGGACAAGCTGACGGTTCGACGGCAATAACTTTGGGATTCCGGGTGCCTGCAATTTTGTCGGCCAGGAAGGGGAAGGCCATTCCCGCGAAATTGGAGCCGCCACCGGCGCAGCCGATAACCACGTCCGGATAAAGTCCAACTTTCTCGAATTGTTTTTTGGTTTCCAGTCCAATGATGGTCTGGTGCAGCAACACATGGTTCAACACACTCCCAAGGGCGTAACGGGTATCCTTGTGGGTGACACAGTCCTCGATCGCTTCACTGATGGCAATGGCCAGACTGCCGGGGCAGTTAGGGTCATTCTGCAGGATGGTGCGGCCGGCATTGGTCTCCTGGCTCGGGCTGGCCACGCATTGGGCACCCCAGGTCTGCATCATGATTTTACGCAAAGGTTTCTGTTCGAAACTGATTTTCACCATGTAGACTTTGCATTCCAGGCCGAACATCTGGCAGGCCATGGCGATCGAGCAACCCCACTGGCCGGCGCCGGTCTCCGTGGTGATGCGCTTGATGCCGAAGACTTTGTTGTAATAGGCCTGAGGCACGGCGGAATTGGGCTTGTGGCTGCCGGGGGCCGATACGCCTTCGTTCTTGTAATAAATCTTAGCCGGGGTTTTGAGGGCCTGCTCAAGCCGATAAGCACGGCAAAGCGGGCTGGGGCGCCACTGCCACAGGATTTGAAGGACTTCATCGGGAATATCGATCCAGCGTTTTGTGCTGACCTCCTGCTCAATCAGGTTCATGGGGAAGACGGGGGCAAGCATCACCGGGGTGATCGGTTTGCCGTCCGGTGTGACCGGGGGGGGCATGGCATGTGGGAAGTCGGCGGCGATATTGTACCACTGGCGCGGCATTTCATCTTCATTCAGAAATATTTTGATCTGCTTCATGGTTGTCTTCCTTCTGGTCAATAAGTTCTCTGCAAACAAAACAGGGTGGCATTATGGCGGAGGGGTGTTTCTATAGACAAGAGCAAAATAACGCCACTCAGCGGCGTTATTTTGATGCCCCCATAAATTCATTCTTTTTCCAGAAGCCGGACGTTTTAGTTCCGCCGGAAGTGATATAGGTGCCTTCGCCATGCATCATATCGTTCTGCCAATCGCCGCTGTATTGATCGCTTTCACCGAATTTGAAGGAGCCATGCCCGCTGACCAGATGGCCGCTTTTCCACTGGCCGGTAATTTGGCCGCCGTTATTGAAGGTGTAGGTTCCCTCGCCATTCATGGCGTCATTTTTCCACTGGCCAGTATATTTGTCGCCGTTGGCAAAGGTTTCGCTTCCAAGACCGTGACGGGCGTCATTGAGCCAACTGCCTTCATATTGAACGCCGGTTTGGGAGCCGCCAGGGATCGTTAGTTTGCCTTGACCATCCCTTTTCTTTGCGAGGAGCTGTCCCGAATAACGCGAGCCGTCCGAGAAAGTGATTTCCCCCTCATATCGTTTGGTGTAGGAGGGAATCTGGCCGGTGTAGCGGGCGCCGTTACTGAACTCTTGCGTTATTTTGCCTTCGGGTTCTGTGGCCGGTTGAACTGCAGGCTTCTGAATTTTGACTGGAGCGGGTGGCGGGGGTGTTTCTTTGGGAGTCGCCTCGACCTTTTTTTCAGGCTTCTTTGAATCATTAAATAGCCCCGCCACGAAAGATGGCTTGTGGGGCTTCATGGCTTCCAGTGCGGATTTGGAATTGCGTTCCTCGGCAACCGCCTGAGCTGTCTGGCTATTGTTATCGGTCAGGGTGAGATCCGCCCCATTTGTGATGAGGAGCGCCACGATATCACCTGCATCTGTATAGGCTGCCCAATGAAGCGGAGTAAAACCAGTCGTTGCCTTGGAGTTGACTGTGGCGCCAGCTTGAATCAGGATTTTACATAGGGCATAGTTTTTATTGTAAGCGGCCCAATGGAGTGAGGTGGAGCCCTTGGCGGTGACGGCATTCACATTGGCGCCTTTTTTGATGAGATATTTCGCCATCTCGTGGAAATCCTTGTTTACAGCGCAATGCAGGGGGGTCAGGCCGCCTTCGGTGGCTAAATTGACGTTGGCTCCAGCCTCTACGAGGGCTTTGACTATATCCAGATTGCCTTGAATGGCGGCGAGAATCAGGGGGGTGGTGTTATTGGCGTCCTGAGCGTTCACGCTGTTAGTGTCGGCTTCCTTCAGTAGTAAGCGAACCTTGGAGAGATCCTGCTCTTTGATGGCGTTGTGAAGGGGAGCGGCTTCACCACGAAGGGCGGTACCGCCCAAAACAGTCAGGGCGATGATGGACAATGCTAAGGTTTTGATCATGGACACTCCTTTTTTAAAAACTCTTTCTCGACAAGAGAGGAGAGTAGGATAAGACTATAGTCCCCGAAATGCAAGTAGGGGGGTTGGGAAAGGGCGCACATGATAGCGATTGTAGACTATAAGGCTGGAAATCTCACCAGTGTGAAGCTGGCTTTTGAAGCGATTGGTGTGGAAGCGGTTATAACCGATTGTCCGGAAATTATTCATGGAGCAGAGCGGGTTGTCTTTCCTGGCGTTGGTGCGGCGGGCGCGTCGATGCATAATCTGGCCGAGTTGAATTTGATCGATGTGTTGCGCACCGTGGTGAGGCGGGGAACACCCTTTCTGGGTATTTGCGTCGGAATGCAGGTGTTGTTTGATCGGTCCGAGGAAAATGGGGGTACCTCCACGTTGGGCTTTATTCCCGGAGAGGTGCGGTTGTTCCGCCCGGTGAACCCGGCAGATAAGGTGCCGCAAATCGGGTGGAATGCCGTGCGGTTCTGCCGTTCGCACCCGGTGTTTGCCGATGTGGAAGATGAAACCGAGTTCTATTTTGTGCACAGTTACTATCCGACAACGGTGAATCCGATCGATAGTGTGGGAATGACCGATTATGCCGGTGTTGAATTCACCTCCGTAGTGGGGCGCGATAACCTTGTTGCGACCCAGTTCCACATTGAGAAGTCGGGGCGGGTTGGATTGAAAGTGTTTGAAAACTTTAGCCGATGGGATGGAAAATGCTGACGAAACGAATCATTCCCTGCCTGGATGTCCGGAATAAGAAAGTCACAAAGGGCGTCAAATTTCAAAACAATGTCGTTCTGGGTGATGCGGTTGAATTGGCGGCAAAATATTATGACGAGGGCTGTGATGAGTTGGTGTTTTATGACATCACGGCATCCGCCGAGCGGCGCCCGATTGATATCGAAATGGTGAAGGCCGTGGCGCGCGCTATTCATATTCCCTTCGCGGTGGGCGGCGGGATTTCCAATCTGGCCGACATGTCGCGCGTGCTGCTGGCAGGCGCCGAGAAGGTTTCGGTCAATTCCCTGGCGGTGGTAAATCCGCAGATTATTGCCGATGGGGCGAAGGCGTTTGGTTCACAGTGTATCGTTTTAGGAATGGATCCCGTGCGTGTGGAGAACGATCCCCGTTTCCCCAGTGGTTACGAGGTCACCACGCGCGGCTTCCGCGAGCGCACGGGTATGGATGCGCTGGCATGGGCGCGGCAGGCAGAGGATCTGGGTGTGGGAGAGATTGTGGTGAACTCGGTGGATGCGGATGGGATGAAGACGGGCTTCGAGCTCGGCTTGACGCGCATGATTGCCGAGGCCGTCCGGATTCCTGTTGTGGCGTCAGGTGGGGCGGGCAAACCGTCGCATCTGGCGGATGCGTTCACGATCGGGAAAGCCGATGCCGCCATCATTGCCGGTATGATTCACACGGGCGAATATACCATCCCGCAAATCAAGCAGGAGTTGATTGCCGCAGGGATTCCTATTCGGAAGAAGTGGTAGAAGACAGTGAGCAGTTAACAGTAGGCAGTTGACAGTAAACAGTAATTATTTTTTTTCTGCTCACTGCTCACTGCTCACTGCTCACTGCTCACTGCCCACTGCCCACTGCTCACTGCCCACTGATTTGCGTTAAAATGGGTGATGGTGGCCACCTCTTCGAGCGTCAGCCCACGCAGACTGGCAATTGTCTGGGCGACGAGGAGTAGGTTGGCTGGTTCGTTTACGGGGTTGCCATCACTGTTTATGAGCCCGGTTGGGTTCAGTTTCTGAGTGGGGAATAAGTCTGGTGCGTCGGTTTCGATCAGGAGTCGATCCTGTGGTACGGCCGCTGCAGCCGCTCGACCATGGATATTCCGCTCAAAGGTGATGGCTCCTGAAAAAGAGAAAAAGGCCCCCCGTCGAACCAGCGGCTGAATCAGTTCGCTGGAGCCGGAATACGAATGTAAAATAAAGCCAAAGGCGGGCCATCCTTTTTCATCCAACAGTTCCATAAGTCGTCCCCAGGCGCGGCGGCAATGGATTGTGACCGGGCGTTCAAGTTCATTGGCGAGATGTATCTGAGTCAGGAAAACGGCCTCCTGATCCGCAAAGGTGGTTTTGTCCAGTGCATGATCAAGTCCAATTTCGCCGACAGCAGACGGGGTGGACGTGAGGAACGTTTCCAAGGTGTCCAGCCAGCCAGCCGTTCTCTCGCCAATATACCAGGGGTGCAGTCCGAACGAGAGCCGGACTTGTGGGAAACGGCGGGCAATATCGGGGAGCAGGGACCAATCCGCTTCGCAACTGCCACAGCACATCAAGCCGGTAATCCCGGCCGATGAGGCGCGCATCATGGCGGCATCAAGGTGCGGTAGGAGGCGGGCATCCTGCAAATGACAATGGGCATCGAATAGTTTCATATCTTGATTGAAACACCAGTTGACATATTACATACTGCGGCCTGATGAATAAAGAAAACGTTCCTGAAAGTGATTCCGCGATTCTCCGGCATGCCAGAGGACAGTTTGCCTGTATTGCCTCGGCCTACTCGCTGGGAACGTTTAACGATAATCTTTACAAGCAGGCGACGATGCTGCTCGCTGTTTTGGCCGGGCGAACGGATACGCAAAGCTATGTGGTAATGGTGTTTACGTTGCCGTTTTTGCTGTTTGCCGCGCCTGCCGGGTGGTGTGCTGACCGTTTCCCGAAGCGTCGGGTCATCATCGTGGCCAAGTGGTTAGAATTGTTGGCCATGCTTTTTGGTGCGGTAGGGGTATGTACCGGCCAAAATTCCCTCATTTTTACGATGTTATTCATTATGGGGGTGCAGGCCACGATTTTCAGTCCTTCCATGAATGGGGCGCTCCCGGAACTCTACCCGCCCCGTTTTGTGCCCCATGCGAATGGAATTCTGCGTATGTTTGTGACAGTGGCGATTCTGGGCGGGATGGCTACGGCGGGATTCCTGTTATCACACAAGGGAGAGGGCTGGTACGGGATTAGTATAGGGCGTTTGCTGGTCGCTGGAGCGGTGGTGGGGATCGCGCTGATGGGACTGCTTGTCAGCTATGGTGTGCCCCGCCGTCCTGCCGCCAATCCGCATAACCCTTTCCCCTGGGATGGCCCGGTTCGGACTTTAAAGGATTTGTGGTCCACGCGGCATGACCCGCTTCTGGCGATTGCCATTGCGACCAATGTGTTTGTGTGGTCGGCGGGCTCGATTGGCATACTGATCCTGAACCCAATGGGGTTGAATCAATTTCACATGGGCGAGTTGCTCACCAGTTGCCTGGGCGTGAGTGAGTTGGTGGGGATTGCCATCGGAGGAATTCTCAGTGCTCGGCTTGTTAAGTTGGATCACTGGTATCGCGTGGTGGGGCCTTCCTGTGCGGGGATGGGATTGGCGATGCTCGGCATGTTGGGGGTGCCTTTCCTGCCGGCGGGCGGACAGCCTTTTGCACTTTACGGGTTGACGTTCTTTCTGGGTGCCATGGGGGGGACTGTCCTGATCCCGATGGAAAGCTTTTTGCAGGTTCGTCCGGCTCCGGCTAGAAAAGGCGCCATTCTGTCATCGGTAAACTTCATCGTTTTTGGTGGGGTTTTGGTATCTGGCGGAGTTGCCAAGTATCTCAACCAATGGTTCAAGCCCACAGAGGCGTTCGCCGTGATGGGGCTTTGTTCTTTACTCATTAGCGCTGTACTCTATACGCTATTCCGGCGAGAAGAAAAACGTACGAATAATCTATAAATCAGGAAATGGAGGGATCATGAAATTGTGGCAGTATACAACGGCCGTGATTCTGGGAGTCGCTTGCGTGGGGTTGAGTGTCATTATTGTTTTCACATCGCGCAGCAACATGGTTATGCAAGATGATATCCAGGCCCGCCAGCAGAAATTGAGTAACAGCATTCTGGGACCGCAGGCGCAACAGGTCGCCAATGGTATTCTGCAGAATATGGCATCCGCGGCGCCCACGAACGCAAAAATGCGCGAATTGCTCGCCAAACATGGATATAATATTCCTGTCACCCCTGAGGAGAAATAAGCCATGAACCAAACACCTAGCGATAAATCGTATAGCGCCTTCTTTCCAGTTGTTTTGATCGCCCTGGGGATCATCATCTTGTTGTCCTGGAACCTGATGGTCGTGCTTAACCAGTATTCCTCCGGTGTGCGAATCAGTGCCCAGCAGGATGTCGAGATGAATCAGGTGGCTCAGGCCGAAGGAAAGTTAAAAGCCATGATGAATGATTTGCTGGCGCTTGCCAAGACAGACGCTGCTGCTGCTGCGATCGTCAACCGGTACAAGATTGCCATTAAATAGGGGTATATTGACCCACAGCCCGAGCTGTAATACCATCACTCGTGTTTTGGGAAGGAGCCAGGTATGAAACTAGCAATAATGGCGTTAACAACAATGCTGCTCGCGGGATCCGTGAGTGCGGGAGAGACACTAATGACGACGAATGCGACGACAAATACGATTGTGGTAATGGCAACATCCGAGGGGGATATTGAGATCGAACTGTTTGCCGATAAGGCACCCATTTCGGTTAGCAACTTCCTGGCCTATGTGGATGAGAAGTTTTATGACAACACGGTGTTTCACCGTGTGATTCCTAACTTCATGATCCAAGGCGGTGGTTTCGATACCAATATGAGCCAGAAGGTCAATAAGGCGCCGATCAAGAATGAGGCGAAGAACGGGCTCAAGAATGATCGTGGGACCTTGGCCATGGCGCGTACCGCGGTTGTGGATAGCGCCACCTCGCAGTTCTTTATCAATGTGGCCAATAACGACTTCCTCAATAATGGCGCCCGTGATTTCGGTTATGCGGTGTTCGCCAAGGTAGTGGCCGGTATGGATGTGGTGGATAAGATCGCCGCCGTCAAGACCACCACGAAGAGTGGTATGGGCGATGTCCCCGCCACCGCCGTCATGATCAAGTCGGTCAAACGGAAGTAAAAGACAGTATCCAGAAATCAGTATTCAGGAGTCAGAATCGGCGGAAGCCGGTCTGGCTCCTGTTTCTTTTGTGGGGTCAAAAATCAGGTATGAGTTAAATAAATTGTTGATATAACTCATAAATATTGTATTTATGAGTTATATTTCGATTGGATATTACTCATGACATGGAATTGGCAACAAGATGATTGGCCGCATTTCCGGTACAATGACAAGGTGCTGGCGCCATTGGAGAGTCTCTTTCTTCGGCAATCAGGGGAATTGTGCGGAGCAATTCGACATCTTTCGGTGGAAGACAAGCAGGTTTTGACTGTTACCTTAATTAGCGAGGAAGCGCTCAAAACATCTGAAATTGAAGGAGAATATCTCAATCGGGATAGTCTTCAGTCTTCGATTCGCAGGCAGTTTGGATTGAAGACCGATGAGAGACGGATTCCTGTCGCCGAACAGGGGCTTTCGGAAATGATGGTGAATCTCTATAAGACCTATGCGGATCAACTCACTCATGAGACGTTCTATGACTGGCATGCCGCCCTGACAAAAGGGAGGCGGGATCTGATTAATATGGGGGGCTATCGCAGTCATAGTGAACCGATGCAAGTGGTTTCCGGCCCCATTCAGGAGCCGGTCATTCATTTCGAAGCGCCACCCTCCAGTCTGGTGAAGGATGAAATGAATGCGTTTATTCGTTGGTTCAACACTACTGCGCCGGATGGCGATACCCCCATACCTCAGCTCGCTCGTGCGGGAATAGCCCATCTATATTTTGTAAGTATCCATCCCTTCGAAGATGGTAACGGACGGATCGGACGGGCGATCTCTGAAAAAGTTCTGGCGCAGGGACTACAGCAGCCCACGCTGATTGCACTGGCAACCATGATCGCGCGCAACAAAAAAGCCTACTACGCCGCGCTTGAACAGGCAAACCGCGGTAATGAGATTACCGGTTGGCTGGAATATTTTGCCGGGACTGTGTTAGAAGCGAGAGCTTACACGATGCGCCAGATTGAATTTCTGATCGCGAAAGCAAAATTTTATGATCGGTTCCGCGGCGTATTCAATGACCGTCAGGCAAAGGTCATTGCGCGTCTTTTCCGGGAAGGCCCGGAGGGATTTACCGGCGGTCTGAGCGCGGAGAATTATATTCGAATAACCTCCACCTCGCGTGCCACAGCAACCCGTGATCTCGCAGAGTTGGTGGAAAAACAAGCTCTGAAGAAAACAGGTCAACTCAAAGGCACTCGCTATTATTTGAACCTTGGCTAACTGGATCTGGTGCATCGCTCTTGCCTTACTGGTGACCTTTTGAGACTCTAAAAGTCATTTCTTCGAAATAGGAAAATGCATGTCCGATAAAGAAGCTACAGCTCGTATCAAGATCAACAAACTGCTCGAAGCCGCCGGTTGGCGCTTTTTTGCTGACGCCAAAGGACCCGCTTGTAGGTAAGGAGCAGGCTCGCAAATACGCGAAGTCGCAAAACTGCCGGTTCATCATTCTCTCGAATGGCAACCTACATTACTTTTGGGATCTCGAACGTGGGAACCCATACGTCATTACCGCTTTCCCGTCACCCGCCTCCGTCACCGGCTATCAGAAGTCAGCACCGGATCCCAAGCGACTAATAGAGGAAGTCGTCGGGGATGACTATGTCGCTCTTATCCATTGGTTTGGTTATCGTCTTGAAACACGCCGAGTGGATCGTATCACCGATTTCTTTCCTGAATTAAAGCAAACCAAAGCGGCTTTTATTGGGGGGCGCAAACTGTTTAAGGATGAACTCGACCGTATTGCTGCGTTGCTAAATGACGGCACAAAAGAAGGGCAATACCGGTTTAAGGAGAATGCCCGGCTGGTGTTGATATGTGGAGATTACGATTAGGACTGGGAAACTATTTTCCCTGACCGTAATAGGCGCTGGCGCCGTGCTTTCTCAAGTAATGTTTGTCTAAAAGCACTTTGGGTACGGCCTTGGTTGACGGGGCAATATGCAGGGTCTCGGAGGCCAGCTTGCAGAGAAATTCCAACACTACGGCACTATCCACTGCCGCCGTTGCCGATTTTCCCCAGGTGAAGGGGCCATGACTCGCCACCAGAACTCCGGGAAACGCCAGAGCATCAAGCTTTTTGAATCGTTCGATAATCACCCGGCCGGTATTCACTTCGTAGTCACCGGTAATTTCCTTGCCCGTCAGCGGTCGTGTGCAGGGAACAGACCCATGATAGTAATCGGCATGCGTAGTGCCAAACGCAGGGATCTCGCGTTGTGCCTGCGCCCAGGCGGTGGCAAACAGGCTATGCGTGTGTACTACCCCACCAAGGCCGGGGAACGCGCGATATAACTCCAAGTGGGTCGGTGTGTCGGAACTGGGTTTTAATTCCCCTTCCACCACCTTGCCGGTCTTGAGTGAAACGACCACCATGTGACTGGGTTTCATTCGATCGTAGGATACGCCTGACGGCTTGATGACAATCAGGCCTTGCTGGCGGTCAATGCCGCTGACATTTCCCCACGTCTGCACCACAAGCCCCTCATCCACCAGGCGCAGGTTGGCGGCACAGACGTCCTTCTTGAGTGCTTCCAGCATGGTTGTTCCTTACTTTCTGGCTTTGTTGCGGATCTCGATCAGGGTCTTCATGACGCCATGGAGATTGCCGGTATAATCCTTCGTACCGAAGGCATCGTGCAGTTGACGATACAGTTTATAGAGTTCCTTGTACACAGTGTGCGCTGCGGGATTTGGGCGATACACGACTGGCTTCAGTCCGGTCATGGCCTTTTGGGCGGCTGTAACGTTTTTATAGGCACCGGCTACCACGGCTGCCGCCACTGCCGAACCCAGTGCGCAGGTTTGCGCCGAGCGTGAGATTTTCATGGGGCGCCCAATGATATCAGCATAGATCTGCATGACCATCGGGTTCTTCTCGGCAATACCGCCGCAGTTCACCACGGACTTGACCTTCACCCCGTATTCCTCGAACCGGTTGATGATGGTCAGTGCGCCAAAGGCGGTTGCCTCAACCAGGGCGCGATAGATCTCCGCCGGGGTTGTGTAAAGCGTCTGCCCAACCAGAAGACCTGTCAACCGTTGGTCCACAAGGATGGTCCGGTTGCCATTGTTCCAGTCGAGTGCCAGAAGACCCGAGGCGCCGGGTTTGAGCTGAGATGCTTTGTTGGTCAGAGCGACATGGCCGCCGTCCTTGCCGTGCGGCTCAATGTAATTGACGAACCAGTTGAAGATATCGCCCACGGCTGATTGGCCAGCTTCCATTCCGAAATAACCCGGAAGGATACTTCCCTTGACAATCCCGCAGATGCCGGGAATGTCGGCGAGTTTCCGGTTCCCCGGCGCCACCATCAGATCGCAGGTACTGGTGCCGATCGTTTTCACCAGTGTGCCTTCGCCGACGCCCGCGCCGACCCCGCCAAGATGGGCATCAAAGGCCCCGACGGCGACTGGGATTCCGGCCGTCAGACCGGTCTTGCCCGCCCATTCCGCTGTCAAACTGCCTGCTGCTTCGGAAACATCATACGCTTTGGCCGCCAGACGTCCACGTAACGCACCCAGTTTCGGGTGGAGCTTGGAGAGGAATTGGACATCGGGGTAACCGCCCCATTCAGCATTGAACATCGCCTTGTGGCCGGCGGCGCAGACGCAGACTTTGGTTACGCCCGGCTTCTGGGTTCCGGTCAGCATGGCGGGAATCCAGTCGGCCATCTCAACCCAGGTGTAGGCGGCGTCAAAAACTTCAGGACTCGTCCGCAGGCAATGCCAGACCTTACTGAAAAACCACTCGCTACTATAAATGCCGCCGCATTTCGCCAGATATTGGGGACGCATCTTGCGGGCTAGCGTGGTGATCTGGGAGGCCTCCTCGACGCCGGTATGATCCTTCCAGAGCCATGCCATGGCTGCGGGATGTTTGGCGAATTTTTTTGTCAAGGCCAGCGCGGTGCCGTCCTGGTCAACTGGCAGGGGCGTGCTCCCCGTCGTGTCCACGCCGATACCGATCACTTGTGACGGTTTGAATCCCTTGATTTTCTTTGCTGAAGCGGCAAGGGCTGCCTTAATCGTGATTTCGGCGCCTTCCAGATAATCTGCCGGATGCTGCCGCGCCAGGTTGGGGTCGGATGACAGGATGACCCCTTCCTTGCCGTGAGAATACATGTGCACCGCTGAGCCCGCTTCGGCACCGTTGGAAATATCCACAACCAATGCCCGTACCGAATTTGTTCCGTAATCCAAACCAATCGTATATTTAGCCATAAGTATCTCCTTGTTTAAAGATCAAGTATTCAGGATTCAGTAGTCAGTAGTCAGAATTCTGAATACTGAATCCTGTCTCCTGAATTCTCATTTACCGTCCCACGCCCTGAAGCAGGTGATACGCGATATCATTCCAGCGAAGCTCATTCTTGAGGGCCGGGATGGTCGTGCCTTCGCCGATGCGGATCATCTCGATGCCGGCGATGGCGGCGAAGTCTTCGAGGGTTTCCGTTGTGACGGCGCTGCTGAAGGCGGAGTGATGAGCGCCACCAGCATAGATCCAGGCGGCGGCGGCCGTTTTGAAGTCCGGCAGTGCCTCCCACATTGCGCAGGCGACTGGCAATTTAGGCAGGGGGCGCGGCGGCTTGACCACGTTCAGTTCATTGACGATCAGGCGGAAGCGGTTGCCCATATCGACCAGTGTGGCGTTAAGTGCCGGACCGGGCTTGGCGGTGAATACGAGCCGGGCGGGGTCTGCCTTGCCGCCGATCCCCAGAGGATGGATCTGCAACGAAGGCTTGGCGGCGGCAATGGAAGGGCAAACTTCCAGCATATGGGCGCCCAATACCAACGGACGTTTCGGATCCATATGATACGTGTAGTCTTCCATCCAGCTTGTTCCGCCTTTGAGGCCGGTTGCCATGGCTTTCATGCTGCGCAGCAATGCGCAGGTCTTCCAGTCGCCTTCGGCGCCGAACCCGTAACCTTCGGCCATCAGGCTCTGAACCGCAAGGCCGGGGAGTTGCTTCAAGCCGTGGAGATCCTCGAATGTGGTGGTAAAACCCTTGAAGTTGCCTTTTTCGAGGAAGGTACGTAGTCCGACTTCAATCTGGGCGGCGTCTTCAAGGCCGCTTCGTTTGGCTCCGCCTTTGCGCAGGGCTGGTGCCACGGTGTAGGCAGCGTCATAGGCGGCACACTGGGCTGTGATCTCCTTGGTGCTGACGGCATTGATAACCTCGACCAGATCGCCTACGGGATGGGTGTTTACAGAGTAACCCAGGCGGATCTCGGCAGCGACTTTGTCGCCCTCGGTGACGGCCACTTCGCGCATGTTGTCGCCGAAGCGGACAAACTTGGCGCCCTGCAGATCGGTCCAGCCGCGCACGGCGCGTTCCCAGGCGGCGATGCGGCCTTGAACTTCCTGATCCTGCCAGTGTCCGACCACAACCTTACGCTCAAGGCGCAGGCGTGCATGGATGAAGCCATGTTCGCGGTCGCCATGGGCCGACTGGTTCAGGTTCATGAAATCCATGTCAATGGTAGGCCAGGGCAGATCGCGGTTGAATTGCGTATGCAGGTGGAGCATGGGCTTACGGAAGGCGGTGAGTCCGCCAATCCACATTTTAGAAGGAGAGAACGTGTGCATCCACAGGATGACGCCGCCGCACGATGGGTCATTATTGGCTGCCGTCAGAGTGTTGCGGATCTCGTCGGGAGTTTTGACCACCGGCTTGAAGACCGTTTTAAGAGGGATCCGGCCGGAGGCGTTGAAGCCATCCACGATTTTCCCCGAGTGTTCGGCGACCTGGGCAAGGGTTTTGGGTCCATACAGATGCTGGCTTCCGGTGATGAACCAGATGGTCAGGTTTTCAGCGATGTTTTTCATAGATTCTCCTTAAGGTGATTCACAGTATGATCATTAAGCGCATTATACAATAATCCAGCCTTCATGGCTTGATTGGCTAATTAATCTCATATATTTTTCTGAAATCAAATAGAGAAAATGAACATTCGGATGGATCAGACGATCATCAACCAGTGATATGACTGTTTGGCCCCGAACAATCGGTGGTGAAGTCTTTTGGGGATTCTGATACTAATAGTACAGATCAACAGGTTACATCATGAGTAATTCAGCGTTCAAGCTTCAAGCACCGTATAAGCCCACGGGTGATCAGCCGGATGCCATTGCGGCGTTGGAGCGGGGGGTGGCGGCTGGAAAACGGTTTCAGATTCTTGAGGGAGTCACGGGCTCAGGGAAGACGTTTACCTTGGCCAATGTTATTGCCCGTTATGGCCGCCCGGCTTTGGTGATCTCTCACAATAAGACTTTGGCGGCCCAGCTATATTCCGAGCTGAAAACCTTTTTCCCGGACAATGCGGTAGAGTATTTCGTCAGTTATTACGATTACTACCAGCCGGAAGCGTATATTCCTCAGACGGACACCTTTATTGAGAAAGATGCCTCGATCAATAAGGAGATCGAGCGGTTACGTCTCTCGGCCACCAATTCCATGCTATCACGAGAGGATGTCATCATCGTGTCGTCCGTATCCTGCATTTATGGGTTAGGGTCGCCGGACGACTACCGGCAGATGGTGGTGGAGGCCCGGGTGGGAGATACGGTCGATCGGGATGAACTGCTTAAGCGGCTGGTGGATATTCAGTATACTCGGAATGATTACGCGCCCGAGCCCGGGACGTTCCGGGTACGTGGTGATACGGTGGATGTGTTTCCTTCCTATTCCGTCAAAGGGGTCCGGCTGGATTTCTTCGGGGATCAACTTGAGCGCGCGCAGTCGTTTGATGCGGTGAGTGGGCATGTGCAGGGGGGGCTCGACCATGTGTTGATCTCCCCAGCCACGCATTTCGTGATGCCCTACGAAAAAATCGAGGGAGCCATTGCTGCCATTGTGGCGGAGATGGAAGAGCGGATCCGGTGGTTTGAAGCCAATGGCAAATTGCTGGAGGCCCAGCGCATCAAAATGCGAACCATGTATGATATGGAGATGCTGAAAGAAATCGGCTTTTGTTCCGGCATCGAGAATTATTCCCGGCACTTGAGTGGGCGGCAGCCCGGCGAAAAACCGGCCACCTTACTAAGTTATTTTCAGGGGGAGTTCGTGACGATACTGGATGAATCGCATGTCACGGTCCCGCAGATCCGCGGCATGTTCAACGGGGACCAGGCTCGAAAATCGGTTTTGGTTGAGCATGGTTTCAGATTGCCATCCGCCAAGGACAATCGCCCCATGAATTTTGATGAATTTATGGCCTCCACGGGACCGATTATTTTTACATCCGCGACGCCGGGGCCTTTCGAGCGTGAGATTTCGCTGCCCCCGGTCATGCAGCTGATTCGGCCGACTGGACTGATCGACCCTCCCGTGATTATCCGTCCGCTGGCAAACCAGATCGATGACGTCATGGAGGAAATCCGGGCGCATGCGGCGAAGGGAGAGCGTGTGTTGGTCACCACCCTGACTAAGCGTACATCCGAGGATCTGGCGGACTACCTCAAGGGGGTGGGTCTCAAGGTTCGTTATCTCCATTCCGATATCGTCACGATTGAGCGGGTGGAAATATTGCGCAGCCTCCGTAAAGGTGATTTCGACTGCCTGATCGGGGTCAATCTGCTTCGGGAAGGGTTGGACCTGCCTGAGGTCTCCCTCGTTGCCGTTTTAGACGCTGACAAGGAGGGATTCCTGCGCTCTGAGACATCACTGATTCAAACGGCGGGACGTGCGGCCCGGCATCTTGATGGCAAGGTGATTCTGTATGCCGATCAAATCACCGGCTCCATGCAGCGCATGATGGAAGTTACGGAGAAACGGCGGGCGGTTCAGATTGAATACAACCGCGTAAATCATATTACTCCGAGCAGCATCCAGAGAAGTGTCCAGGAAAGCCTTGTAATTGAATACAAGGGGAAAGAAATTGAGGCTTTGGTTGCCAAGGAGAGCGGTGTGGACTTCGATATCTATGCCACGCTGCGTGAAATGGAAGTAGAGATGGTGGAGGCCGCGGAAACTTTGGAATTTGAGCGTGCGGCCATGTTGCGGGATCAGATCAAGGAGCTTCGGTCTGCCGCAGGACTGAAGGATGAGGTGCCGTCCGGTAAAAAGGCCTCTGGAACCGTGCGTTATCCCACTGGGCGTAAGCGGCGGGCAAAAGAGAATCTGCAGAAAACATGACGTGTTATAAAAAGCGAGGTTATAGATGACCATACTTAACGGTAATAAACCAGCTTGTGATACCTGCTATGCCCCGGCGGCCCGAATGACTGAGGCTGACATTCAGGAGCAACTCAAGGCAACGATTGGAAATCCCGTCATCGACACCCTACTGAAGTCCGTTGGTGGATTCCTGGCCATTCTAAATGAACAGCGGCAGATTCTCGCGGCCAATGACGACTTTTTGAAGACACTTGGTGTTTTTGATATTGCAGGGGTTCTGGGACTCCGGCCGGGCGAGGCGCTTCAATGTATTCACGCGGCTGCGCACGAGGGCGGATGTGGCACTTCCGAATTTTGCGCCACGTGTGGAGCCGTGGTGGCCATTATGACGTGTCTGGGGAACAATGAGCCGGTTGAGTGTCCTTGTTCTATCACCGTACGCAAGAACGGCCTTAACAAAGATATGTATTTCAGCGTGAGGGCGTGCCCCTTGCCCCTGGGGGATCGGCGGCTGGTGCTTCTGTTTATGCAGGACATAAGCATTCATCAGAGGCGTGCGGTTTTGGAGCGTGCCTTCTATTCGGATATCAGCGGTATGATTGTCAGTGCGCTGGGTCGGAGTAAATTGTTGCTGACGGCGGATGTAGAAAGAAGCCATATGCTGGCTTCAGATATATTTGAGGTGTTGATCCGACTGGCTCAAGAAGTGCGAATCCAGAAGTCGTTGATTCAGGAAACGGAGGGAGGGGTATTTCCGCTGTTACGACTAACCGCTGTTGCTGATGTTTTGAAAGAGATTGCGAAGACGTGTGAGTCCTATCCGATGGCCCAAGGGAAAAAACTGATCGTGGAGGATAAGACGGAAGGCCTCAGGCTCAAGGCTGACTCCTGGCTTCTGCAGCGAGTTATCGGGGGGATGGTTATGAATGCCTTGGAAGCCTCCATTGAGGGCGATGAGGTCCGTTTGACGGCTGAGATCGAACGCTCTGTGCTGACCTTTTCGGTTTGGAATCGCCAATATATTCCGGCAGAAATAACGAAGCGGATCTTTCAGCAGAATTTCTCGACACATGCTGAACTGGGCCGGGGCATGGGTACCTATTTCATGAAGGTGATTGGAGAGCAGTCGCTGGGCGGAAAGGTCGCATTTACAACTTCTAAAAACGAGGGTACCGTGTTCAGGATCAGCCTGAATGTGTAGAAGCCAGTTTCCAGTGGGCAGTAGGCAGAGGGCAGTAAGCAGACCCTGCCAACTGTTTACTGCTTACTGGAAACTGGCTACTGACTTATCCCGGTAGCGGCGGGTAAGATCCCCATAGGCGTCGATGCGGCGGTCACGCAGGAAAGGCCAGATGCGGCGAACCGCCTCACTTTGATCAAGGTCCACGTCCACTATGAGTTGGGCCTCGTTTTCGGTGCTGGCTTTGGTAATGAATTCTCCCTGGCAGCCTGCGGCGAAGGTATGACCCCAGAACTGAATTCCCCCTTTGCCGGAGGGCGAGGCTTCAAAGCCGACCCGGTTGACGCTAAGGATGGGGATTCCATTGGCAATGGCATGAGCCCGTTGACTTGTGACCCAGGCGTCAAGCTGCCGTTGTTTTTCGGCCGGGGTATCGCTTCGCTCCCAGCCAATGGCCGTGGGATAAATCAGGATGTCCGCACCATCCAGTGCCATCAAGCGGGCGGCTTCCGGGTACCACTGATCCCAGCAGACAAGTACACCGAGCTTTCCGACAGAGGTTTGAATGGCGTGAAATCCGAGATCACCAGGGGTGAAGTAAAATTTTTCGTAATAGGCGGGATCATCTGGAATGTGCATCTTGCGATACTGGCCGGCAATCGAGCCATCGGTCTCAAAGACTACCGCTGTATTATGGTACAGCCCGGCGGCCCGGCGTTCAAAGAATGAGCCAACAAGGACGACGCCATTATCGCGTGCAGCCTTGGCGAAGGTATCGGTGAGCGGCCCGGGTATGGATTCCGCGAGGGAACAGAGATCGGGATCTTCGGTCTGGCAGAAATAGAGGGAGGCGTGGAGTTCAGAAAGCACTACCAGTTTGGCGCCGCCTTGGGCCGCCTGATGGATGGCCGCCACGCTTTTGACGACATTGGCGGCGCGATCCGGGCCGAATGAATGTTGGATTAATGCGGTTTTGATGGTTTTCATTCCAGAACTCCTTTGGGAAGCTGCATGGTGACGCAGTGCAGGGATCCATGCTGAAGAATGAGCGCGGAACAGTCAATGCCGATAATCTTGCGGCCGGGGTAAGCTTTCCCAATGAGGGAAAGGGCAAGTGGATCACGGGGATCGTTATAAATGGGGACCAATACGGCTCCATTCAGGATGAGAAAATTGGCATAAGAGACGGGGAGCCGATGATGATCTTCGTCATATTGGGCGGCGGGCCAGGGCAAAGGAATGAGGTGATAAGGCTTACCTGTCAGGTTTTGCAAGAGTTTCAGTTCATCTGCCATGGCGGTGAGTTCAGCAAAATGTTCGTCTTCGGGATTGTCGCAGGCTTGGTAGATAATGGTGTCATGTGGGGCAAAACGGGCGAGCATATCTATGTGGCCATCGGTGTCGTCGCCCGCAAGGTAGCCGTGGTCCAGCCATAAAACGCGGGTTGCCCCAAGAAACTGGGCCAAGGCCTGCTCGGTATCTTTCCGGTTCATATGGGGATTCCGGTTCGGGTTGGCGTTGCAGGAAGAAGTGGTCAGGATGGTGCCGTGTCCATCAGTTTCAATGCTGCCGCCCTCGAGAATGATGTGGACGTGACGCAGATGAGCGGGGCCAAAGACTCCGTGTTCCTTGAGTTTTGCTGAAATGGCGTTGTCCAGATAAGCGTTAAATTTGCCGCCCCAGCCGTTAAATTGGCAATCCAGAAGCACAGGGTGATGATTTTCGAATACCGTGATGGGTCCGAAGTCACGAGCCCAGGTGTCATTGGAGGGGATCGGGCAGCACTGAATACGGTCAGACAGGGCGTTGGTATGCTGGAGGAAATGATGAACTTCCGCAGGATTGGCGGTGACCACAATGACTTGCGCATGGTGAGACGCTTCGGCAATGATCCGGGCAAATGTTTCCTGGGCTCTGGTCAGGTAGGGCTTCCAGTCAGTTTCGGCATGTGGCCAGGCCAGCAAGACTCCGTCCTGCTCTTCCCATTCGGCTGGATATCTGATGGTGTTCATAGGGGGGAAAGATAAGGAGCGGAAAAGAGACCGTCAAGCCGATAGCCCAAAATAAAACCGCGGTTCCGAAGAACCGCGGTTAGAGTGGTAAGCATTTGCCTGCTACCGGGCACCCCAGTCGGCCAGTTGATCTGAGACTTTATAGCGCCTTAGGCACCGTCTCAAATATCACCAACCTCAGGTCAACTTATATAATTAGCATACGCTATGCCATAGTGAGATAGGGGGGGTGTTTTAACAGGGTCTTCACATTAGGTCATCATATTCAGCCGTTACTGTATTTTTAGAAACGGGAGATACGCGGCAAGTCTGTCTCAAGGGAGAATGCAATCTCGGGACTGAGACAGTGATTTGCGACATTGAGAATGGACAAATGAACCTGATTGCTTCATCTTTTTGATTGTTATGGGATTATACGACAGAGACTATATGCGGGAGAGACCTGCTGGTGAATCGGAAGAGCAATCCGGGTTGAACCGGTTGCAGCTACGCCGTCGTCGTCTAATCATTATTGGACTTGTTTTGCTTGGGGCGGCCATGGTGGCGATGTTGGCAACAAACTGACAGCTTATGAGTGAATCCAGTCAAACCTCGCGTATCCCTATCAGATCCTGTGGCGAATGCTGTACCCGGCTACGTAATTTCGGGGTCAGGTTACGGGGAGAAGCGGTGCTGGAAGAGATCAATCTTCACATGCATTGTGGTGAACTCACGGCGTTGATTGGGCCGAATGGGGCTGGAAAAACAACTTTGTTACGCGCCATGGTGGGGGAATTGCCGCATTCCGGGACGCTCCGTTTTATCCATCATGGTAATGTGGAGACGACCATGCCGATTCGGATCGGATACGTGCCGCAGAAACTGGAACTGGATCGGACTTCCCCGACCACGGTGTTGGATTTGTTTGCGGCGACGATCAGTCGTTGGCCCCTCTGGCTGGGAACCCGGAAGGCCGTGCGGAGAGAGGCCGGTGAAAAGCTTGAGTTAGTCGGGGCGGAGCAGCTTCTGAATCGGCGGCTTTCCGAGATTTCGGTCGGCCAGCTTCAGCGCATCATGTTAGCCCTGGCCTTGACCCCGGTTCCTGAATTATTACTGCTGGATGAGCCCGTGGCGGCCCTGGATCAGGGTGGTATGGAGCTTTTTTATCAGACGGTTTCAAAGATGCGTCAGGAGTACGATCTCTCGATTCTCCTGGTTTCGCATGATCTGACGGCCGCTGCCCAATTTTCAGATCGAATGATATTGCTGAATCGGAAGGTGCTATGTGATGGTCCCCCCCGCGAGATTCTGCTTAATCCCTTGATTCGACAGACGTTTGGTTTCGGATATACAGAGGCTGAGATTGACGGGCGGCGCTCCTTGTTGACAGGGTTGAAGCATGAGCAGTGCGCCCTGCCGGTGGAGGTTAAATCATGAGTATGTGGCATGCCCTAATCATGAGCCTGCCCTTCGAATGGGCGCAGTATGACTTCATGCATTATGCGCTGCTGGCAATTCTGCTGATTACGCCGTTGCTCGCGGTAATGGGCTGCCTTGTGATCAACAACCACATGGCTTTCTTTTCCGAGGCCATGGGGCACTCGGCTTTGACCGGCGTGGCACTGGGGGCAATTATCGGGCTGGGGAACCCCGCTGTTACGATTATCGGATTTGCAGTTCTGCTGGCGCTGGGGATGGTTCTGCTACGGCGCTTCAGTGCCTTGCCGGCGGACACGAGTATTGCCCTGGTAATGGCTTTTGTCGTCGCCTTGGGCGTGGTATTGCTGTCCCGTGGCGGTGGTTTTGCCAAATACTCCCAATATTTGATTGGAGATATATTAACAATTACCCCGAAGGATCTTGGAGGGCTTGCCGTGTTGTCCGGCGTTGCCGGCGTGTTGTGGATATTCCTGTTCAATGCCTTTTTCTTTGTCAGTTTAAATCGTTCGCTAGCATCAAGTCGTGGCTTGCCAACGGCTTTTCTTGAGGCTCTTTTTGCTGTACTGGTGGCCGTGGTGGTGTCCGTCAGTATCCCCTGGGTAGGCTTGCTGGTGATTAACTCCATGCTGATCCTGCCTGCGGCAACGGCCAGGAATCTTGCCCGGAATACCCGGCGGTATGTTTTGGGGTCCGTGATTGTGAGCCTGCTCTCCGGCGTGTTAGGCCTAGTCTGTTCCTATTACTGGAATACCGCCACCGGAGCGACGATTGTGCTTTGGGCCTGTGGCTTCTTTGGCGTCTCGCTGGCCCTGCGCCGGAGGTAATTGGCCTAATATTGGCACCGGTGTTTCTGAGATACAGGCTCACCTTCTTTAATTCTAGTTATTAGCTAATATTATCTTTTAACCAGCTTTCGCTTGTGTCAAAGTCCTTGGGGTTGTGGCGAGAAAAGACGAACAAGGACAATCAAAGACAAACAAGGATAGACACGGACTGACACGGACTGACAAGGAGAGCAGGATGCGTGTTTTGGCGTGTCCGTCTGTGTCCGTCCGTGACTGTCTGTGATCTTTGTGTTTTCCAAAGGAGCGAACCTATATGAGCGAGAAAGAAAGCCTCCTGCCAAAGCATGGCGGGTATAAGAACCTGCTTTCGTATCAATTGGCCGAACTGGTCTTCGACATCACGGTGTTGTTCTGTGAGAAGTACGTCCGGATCTCGGATCGCACAAACGACCAGATGGTTCAATCGGCGCGCTCCGGCTTCCAGAATATTGCCGAGGGCTCTGTTGATTCCGGCGTTTCCAAGAAGAGCGAAATCAAACTGACTGGGATCGCGATCGGATGCATGGATGAACTGGTCAAAGACTACCGGAAATATCTGCAAAAGAAGAAACTGGAGGAGTGGCCGCCCCAGCATCAGGCTTTGCTGGATTTAAAGGGCCGGCATGTGAAGTCGCTGGATGAGTTCCGCAGATGGGTTAAGGATGCCTGGGTGAAATCCGGGAAGACTTGCCCGCCAGACCAAATCTCGGCGAACGGTGTGTTGTCGTTGCTGAATCTGGCTCTCTATCTGACGCGCAAACAGTTGTCAGCCCTGGAGAAGAAGTTTCTTGAAGAAGGTGGCATTACCGAGCGGATGTATCGGCTCCGGAAAGAAGCGCGGGAGAAAACAGGGGAACATGGGTGGACGCGGACGGGCAAGGTGTGGAAATGATGGATTATTATGGAGTCATATCTATGCACGACTAGCGGGTGTGCATAAATAAAATAAGATAAATCGTTGACAATCGTCATACTTAGCATATAGTAATAAGGGAAAGTATGAAAACGGCAGATAAAAATATAGTTAAGCTTAGCGCGATAGCCGAAATTCGGATGGGTGCTACCTTGCGGGGGCGGGATGCGACTCGGCCTGTGCCGACTGGGTCCTGTCATTTTGTGCGAATAGGGGATATTTCTCAGGATGGCGAACTATTGACGAATGAACTCATCCGTATTGAGCCCAATGAGACGATAAAAGAAGATTTGTTTCTGCGGTCGGGTGATGTTCTGTTCCCGAATCGCGGCACTCGGACTACGGCTTTGGCATATCGTCTTGATATGCCGTGCACGGTGGTAGGGGCTCAGTTTTTTGTTTTAAGGCCCGATCCCGCGCGGGTGTTGCCGGAATACCTGGCATGGTTTCTCAGGTCGGACCAGGCTGTACGCCATTTCGAGGGGCGCCGCAAAGGCTCCTATGTCCAGATTATCCAGCGGAGTGACCTTGCCGAGATGGCGATGCCATTGCCGTCGCTGGAAGTGCAGCAAAAAATTGTGGAGGCTGCCGATTTAGCATTGAAGGCGAGGGGGCTCGAGGAACGCCTGGCCGCGCTGAACTGGAAACTTTCCAAGACTGCTCTTTTAAAAGCCGCAACCGATCACATTGAAAATCAACCGAAGGAACCATGTAAATGAAGAAGATTGATCAAAGCCAAATCAATGATGTCGCCTGGCGCGCCTGTGACACGTTTCGCGGTGTTCTGGATCCGGCCGACTACAAGAATTACATCCTTGTCATGGTGTTCTTGAAATACATCTCCGATGTCTGGAGCGACCATCGCGAACGCTACCTTAAGGAATTCAAAGGGGATGCCACACGGGTTGAGCGCCGTCTCTCTCGTGAGCGTTTCCAGTTGCCGGATGGGTGTGATTTCAAAAGCCTCTATGAGCACCGGAACAAGGCCGACATAGGGGAACGGATTGATGTGGCCTTGGGGGCGATCGAAGATGCCAACAAGGAAAAATTGGAGGGAGTCTTCCGCGAAGTCAGCTTCAATTCGGAAAATAAGCTGGGACAGACGCGGGACCGCAATGCCCGGCTGAAGCACCTGCTGGAGGATTTCAATGATCCGCGTATTGATTTGCGCCCCTCTGTGGTGGGTGAAGAAGATGTAATTGGTAATGTTTATGAATACCTGCTGGAGCGCTTTGCTTCCGATGCCGGGAAGAAGGCGGGAGAATTCTACACGCCAGGACAAGTGTCCTCCCTGCTGGCCCGTTTGCTGGCGCCGAAGAAAGGGAACACCATTTGTGATCCTGCCTGCGGTTCGGGATCGTTACTCATCAAGGTGGGGCGTCAGGCGGATGAGCGCAATTTTGCCCTGTTCGGGCAGGAGAGTAACGGCACTACGCATGCTCTCTGCCGGATGAACATGTTCCTGCATGGCATGGACAGTTTTCGTATCGAGTGGGGCGATACCCTTCGCAATCCACGCCTGGTCGAGCATGACCAGTTGATGAAGTTCGACATTGTGGTCGCCAATCCGCCGTTCTCGCTGGAGAAGTGGGGGATTGAGGAGGCGGAGGCCGATCCATACCACCGGTATCACCGCGGATATCCGCCCAAGTCTAAAGGGGATTACGC
>Ga0194054_10000052_pt1 | contig 52835 bp, 42 predicted proteins | sample SepL2210m_MetaG_FD_163628 | JGI IMG/M metagenome (GOLD analysis project Ga0194054, IMG submission 163628) | Anoxic zone freshwater microbial communities from boreal shield lake in IISD Experimental Lakes Area, Ontario, Canada - Sep2016-L227-10m | ecosystem: Environmental > Aquatic > Freshwater... | reverse complement strand
TGGCTTCGAAACTGCTTTCTTTTTAATCGCTGCTTTTTTCACGGCAGCCTTTTTTTGGACTGGCTTTGCCTCTTTTTTCGGGGCCGGCTTGGCTTCCTTCTTTGCGCCTGGTTTGGTTTCCTTCTTAGGCGCCGGTTTCGTTTCTTTTTTGGGCGCCGGTTTGGCTTCCTGTTTTGCGGCGGGTTTGGCCTCCTTCTTTGGCTGCCCTTTTACCGCCGGCACTGATTTTTTAACAGCAGCCTTAGCCGGCCTTGCCTTTTTAAGCGTTTTTTTAACGGGAGGTTTGGCCTCTGCAGCCTTCAGGGGAGCAACCTTCGCTGCAACAGGCTTAGGAGCCGCCTCGGATTTGCGTTTTGACCCTTTCTTCGGCCCTCTCTTTTTAGGTCTACCGGGTTTGCCTTTTTTCTTTTTTTCAGTTTCTGCTGATTTCTCAACGGCAACCTGTTTTATTTCAGGACGAACTGCCTTGGCAGGACGGCCCCTTCCCTTTTTCTTTTTTAATTCATTTTTTTCTGAAACATCCCTGGAAATTCCACCCAGCCTGTTCAGAATATTTTTTATTTCCCCAAGATATTTCTCCGCTTCAATAAGCTCAAGTTCGTATTGTCCTACAAGGAACTCCAACTCTGATTCCGTGAATTTTATACTGCGCATAATAGAATAATTAATAAGTATTAATTTGTGCAAATGTAATACGGAAATCAATTAAATTCAAAAAAAAGCTTCTGCTGATTTTTGATGATGCCGCTAATTGGGGTTTCCGGCACAGGATTCCCCTTCCCAAATGCCTTCTCTAAAACAAGGCGATAAATTGTTTTGCAGAATTCAATACATTTTGTAATTTTGCACTCCCAAAAAGACTTTGGCCCGTTCGTCTAGGGGTTAGGACGTCAGGTTTTCATCCTGGTAACAGGGGTTCGATTCCCCTACGGGCTACAAGATTAAACCAAAAACCCTTGAATATCAATTTATTCAAGGGTTTTTTTATTGTTTTGTGTCGCTTTTGTACAAGTATTAATAATCTTACACTAATACAAATTTCAGAGCTGCCATTATCGACATTGACGTGGACATCGAAGTCTTTGATAAATCGGGAAGCCTGCCTGCCACCAAACATCTTTAAAAAAAGTGGAATCGGGAAACTATGTAAATTAAAGGGGTGGGATAATGTAGTTTATAATAAATCTATTAAACCTGCCCGAAAAGCAGGGATAATAATTAATAAAATATTTGCTAACTTTCTCAGGTTTTAGAAAGCAGAAGTGAGGTGGTCAAAATACATCGGCAGAATGTTGGGTTTTTATTTATTAAGTTCTATTCTTATGAAAAAACTGGTATTGACATTACTTTCGGGGTTCCTGCTCTTTGGATATTCCCAGGGAAAAACAGTTAACGAACAGCATGCCCGCATTGTTGCAACCAATTATCTGGCTTCAAATCCTGCATTTTCCCTGCAGGGAAAAACAACACTCCTTGAATTGTGCTATGCCCCTGTGGAAGCGGCTGGCACAAAGTCAAAGGCGGAGCAGGCTCCACTGTATTATATATATAACATCAATGGCTCCGGGGGCTTTATCATTATTTCAGGCGATGACGTTGTACATCCGGTTCTGGCCTGTTCATCAGAAGGAAAATTTTTCCCCGATAATATACCACCGCCTGTTGTCTCCTGGCTGGAGGGTTACGGGGAACAGATCAGCAATGCAATCAAAGAAGGTCTGGAGGCCACTGAGAAAATCAGGTCAGAATGGACTTCACTTTCAGGCGTTAACCGGCCTGCATCTGATCCGGGATCACAAAAGGGAGTCAACCCCCTTATGACCACAAAATGGGGACAAGGTGATTATTATAATGCATTCTGCCCGATCAGATTTTTTCCACCTCCAAATGCATTTACACTCACCGGATGTGTTGCAACGGCCATGGCTATGGTTATGAAGTATAACAACTGGCCTACCCAAGGACGCGGCAGTCATCAATATAATCCAGGGATTTACGGGACAAGGGGGGCCAATTTCGGGCTAAACAAATATTTCTTGAATTCCATGCCGGATATGGTAACATCACCGAATGACAATGTTGCAAGATTGATGTATCATTGCGGGGTAAGCGTTGAAATGAACTATGGTGTGACATTCAGTGGTTCACAAATGATCAGCGCCAAATGCCCTCCACCTGATATTCATTGCGCCGAATATGCACTTAAAACTTATTTCGGATATGATCAGGCCTCTGTCAGGGGTTTTGAGAAAGTCAACTTCGCCGACACGGCATGGTCGGGCATGCTCAAGAGAGAAATGGATGCCGGAAGGCCCGTTATTTATGGAGGATATAACAATTACCCGCTGGGAGGACACTGCTTTGTTTTGGATGGTTACCAAAGCAACATTTATGGTGTACTATTTCATTTCAACTGGGGATGGGATGGCAAATTTAATGGTGACTTTCTAATCGACAACATGAACCCTGACGGGCAGGGGGTCTATACCCATCACGAGGCCATTATCGGAATTAAAAAGCCCGCCGGTGCAAAGGATGGAGGAAAAGAGTTTTACAAACTTTGTATGAATGCACCCATCAGCAGTAAATCCGACACGATCAGTTACAAAGACACTCTCTCATTTCATACCAACATCATCAATAATGACCAGGTGGCATTCAACGGCGACATCTGTGCCGTCATCTTTGACACCAACGATATTTTTATCGATTATGTCAGGATCATAAAAGGGATCTCGCTTCAACCGGGAGCTCAATTCCCTTCCGGTATCAGCTTTACCAATCCGCGGATCACAAAAATGCTGCCCGGGACCTATTATGTTGGAATAATGTACAGCCTGGGAGACTCCGTCTGGATAGGGGTCAACGATACAAATTCATATCTGAACAGGAAGCATATCGAAGTCGTTAATAAGAATGATATAGAGCTGTATTCGTCAATGAATATCAACGGAGGAACATACATTCCTCAGGGCAGTCCTGTAGGCGTTCAGCTTGACATAAACAACCGGGGGCTCACCGACCTGCATGGAACTCTTGCCCTTATACTATACGATGCCGATGGAGATTCCATAAAGGTTATCGATGAAAAAACGAATTTCACTCTCCTCTCCCAACAGCATACAAACGGGCTCAACTTCAGCAATCCAAGCCTGAATACACAGCCTGCCACATACCAGCTGGCACTGCGGTATCTGCCTGATGGTACAAGTGGATGGCAATTGACAGGATCAGGTTCGTACAAGAACCCTGTGGAAATTATCGTTATGGCTGCTCCGCTCATAGCCGACCGGTATGAGCCAAACAACACGCAGGACTCTGCTTATGCTCTTCCGGTCAGCTTCGCAACAAATCCTGCGGTAATAATAACAGCTGGTGCAAATTGTCATACCGGCACAGATAATGATTTTTATAAAATCACCCTGCCGGGAGCTTACACTTATATGTTATCCTGCATTCTCTATGATACCTGGAGCGACACATCACATATCTGCACGCTTGACGGGCTCTGTTCTTACTCTTCTCATGGAACTAATTGGTCAGATCTACCTGATGATACAATACCTGGCAATATTGTTATGAATAACGGAGGGATATTCCTGCTGCATCTCTGCCCGGGATTTACAGAGGAGCCCGGAACTTACCGGCTCCAAATAAGTATTGCGAGAAATCCGCTGGGGATTGGTGAAACTGATCCGCATGATGGTATCGCAGTATACCCAAACCCTGCATCCGAAAGACTGATCGTTAAATCCAATGACAGTCAGGGGTATATTTCAGGGTACCGGATGAGTGATATTGAAGGCCGGGAGATTGTGAAAATAACGTTGCCCGTCCAGGTCCCAGAATGCGCAATTAATACCTCGGAATTAAATACGGGGTTTTACATCCTCAAAGTCACGACTGCCAAGGGTTTGATTAACAGGAAGGTGATCATCCGCAGGTAAACAGGAGCAAATTCCCTGTTGGAATATATTTTGTCACGATACAAGTTTCTGTTTCCCAAAGCACTCCCGGAATTTCAGAAACCGGTGGTTAATGACGAAAACGAAACTTCTCGTCAATCCGGTCGAAAATTTTCTGATTGGCAAGAAGCCTGCCTCTTGCATGGCAGTAATGATTCCCCTATGCCAGATCAGTGTTCAGTGGCTTTCGGCATGACCCCGATAAGCCCGAAGATGAGGCTCTCATCCTGAATCACGGAACATTGGCTGCATGCTTTCTTATTTTGTCAGATCAATAATCGTTTGCCCGGTTCCATACATGCTGATACGCTTTACAGCGGCAGCCGTGAAATCGAGTTTTTTCAGGTCTATCATCCGAAGGGTGGGATTTTCGTATGTTTTGAAGTAAAACACCCGGTTGCTTATGTCCCTGAAAGTAACCCACTGGGTGGATTCGCTTGAAACAATATTTCCTTTTGCATCTTTATCAACAATCACACCAAAAGGGATTGTGAACGAATTGATCACATGCTCGCAGAGATTTAAATTTGATGCTGCATCGGCCTGCCTTACAACGAATTTCTCGAACATGGCGAGCCTCACAAAACGACTGGGAGGAGTGAGATCACCCGGTATCCCGAGCATTCCGTCTCCGTGACCCGTCGGGCTGAAGCTGAAACTGCTTTCCTTGATGGGTATGGGATTGGTGTTTGCCAGGCCCACATACTGCCTCAGGTTGGTATACTGCCAGGGAAGTGAGGGAGAGTTGGTCATGATCCCCAGGGGATTGTCATAAATATTGCATACCCCCTTGTCGTATTCCACTACGATACATCCTCCATTGGCGTCATACACAATAAAATGAACTGTCACGGGCATCTTCATTTTTACAGGATCGGTATACATGAAGACTTTCACCCCTTTTGTGGCAGCCCTTACCTCATCCACCGTCGAAAAATTACCAAGTACCCAGTCGGGATACATAACCTGGGCCAGGGCCCTGCTGCTGTCGGCCAGCTCAACGCTCTGGTATTGCATATCGCTCTCGTACCACAATTCACTTATGCATAATCCCTTTTCATTCATCCCGTCGCTCAGGCCGAAATCCATGCCCAGGGAAGCTACTCCAATATAACCTAGTCTGGTATTCCATTTCAGTCCTGCTTTGCTCACAGGCGAAGGGCTGAAATACTGTTTGCTCCTTGGAACCACGAGAAGGTCGTAGTTCAGGTTGGTGCCGAACTCCATGGAACGGGCAATGGTGATATTGCCATCTTTGGCTGTCATCCTGAAAATGGTGCATGAGAATGCATCCACGGCAGTAAAAAGACAGAGAATCCCTGCCAGCATAAAAAATCTCGGTGTTTTCATATTGTTGGTGTTTACGGATGTTGTTAATCGGTATTCCTTCCTGTTCGCGCTTTGCGAAAAAAATTCATTTCCCGTTCTGACCCGCTTCATCGGCCTGGAAACGGAAACCGATGCGCTTACCTGTGCGTATCGTCATAGAATCAAGCTGGGTCTGCATTTCTTGCTGGGTTACTTCCTTGAAATCTTCGAATGGAGGCGTGAGGAGGTCAAAATTAATGGTGTATAAAATGCTGGAGTAAATTATTGACCGGATTGTTTTCATGTTCAGCCGGGCATTGGAAAAATTATTATAGAGTAACCCCACTTCGCGTTTCCCTTCTAGGAAATAATGATTTTCCCTGTTAACGAAAAGCCTTCCTATCAGGTAGCCCAGGTCATTGGTACGGCTATACTTAAACGAATCGGAAAGAAAGTTGAAGATCATGATATTTCCGCAGTATGACCTGAGTTTGTCCTCCCGGATATAGTCGGTCTTCATCACCTCATGGTCGCGTGGGAACTCAAACACATTGGTATGCATCATAAAGATGAGTATATCGGATCCGAACCTCAGCTCAAACTGAAAATCACCCCTGTCCCTGTATTCAAAAAGCAAGGGATATTTTGATGTCAGGACCGTCTTCGAATATAAGCTTATATAATTTTCCGACTCCTTTTTAAACTGATTGAATACTTCAAGAGTTTTAAAGTACACCTCCTGCTTAAGTGATGCTTTGCGGATAAACGCTTTAACCAGCTCAGTCGGTTTAACAGATTGCTGCTCCATAAGGTCAGGTTCTTTGATTATGTGTTTGCAAGAACAGATTTAATCAGCGGCTTCAGTGACTCGTAGGTATGCATAAAAATGCATGCAAGTGAATTTGCCGGGATCCAACGGGCAATTATAATCCCTTCTTCTATCTGGGGAACAAGCAGGTCAGCTGTAGTTCCTTCCATCCGGAACCATCGGGTAGTTTTTATGAACCTGCGGTCACCATTATAGTAAATATGGTATGTCAAATGAAGTTCAGAGACCAGCTTAAGGTTTTTCAGTCCGGTTTCTTCCTTAACCTCCCTGATGGCGGCGAGGCGGGCGACTTGTAAATTGATGTCGGTATAACCCGGGTCGGAAGGGTTGATGAATTTACCTTTTTCGGCCTTCCTCCTGTCTTTCCCGCTTATTTTCCCCTTGGGAAGATCCCATTTCCCGTTCCTGTGAATAAACAGGATTTCTCCATGTTCATTAAAAACAACACCTCCTGCTGCTTCAACCGTTTCATGAAGCTTAAAAAAGGCTTTTACGAGCTGGTTGAAATTATCATCCGACCATATCGAAAGCAGGCCCTTTTTGCTGCTTTTTTCAAATCCCGATACAATTTCATTCAGTGATTTCTTACCGGAGAACCGGGTCTGGGTTTCATTATCCCGTTTATTTACCGGACTGGAATCGAGCAGTGTAATCAGGTTTTCATCACAATATATATCGAATTTCATATACAAACCGGTAAGAAAAACAAAGTTAGTAAATAGAAGAGATGAGAGGAACGGGTTTCATTTTTTATGTACTTTTGGGCGGTAAAATAAAGTATATGATATATAAAGAAGATATCGCGCTGATCACCGCTGAACTGCTTTTAAAGATCAAAGCCGTCAAGCTGAGCCCAAAGGATCTGTTTACATGGGCATCGGGTATCAAATCCCCGATATATACCGACAACCGGGTTACTTTATCACATCCTGAGATCAGGACATTTATACGGCAGAATTTTGTCGCTGCCATCGAGCATCTTGGCTGGCAGCCTGAACTTATCGTCGGGGTTGCCACAGGGGGAATACCCCAGGGGGCTTTGGTCGCCCAGGAGCTTGCACTGCCTTTCGCTTATGTGCGTTCATCGAAAAAAGACCACGGTCTCACCAACCAGATCGAAGGCGAAGTCCGCAGCGGCCAGAGGGCTGTTATAGTGGAAGATCTGATTTCAACAGGCTCGAGCAGCCTGGGGGCTGTTTCAGCCCTTAAAAGCGCAGGCTGCCAGGTCAAAGGCATGCTGGCCATATTCACATACAACCTGGGTATTGCGCAGTTAAATTTTCAGAATGAAGACTGCCCCCTGCTCACACTTACCGACTATGATCATCTTCTTAAAAAAGCGCTTGAGATAAATTATATCAATGAAGACGACCTTCTGGTCCTGCAGGAATTTAAAAAAGGGCTCGATAAAAAATAATCTTCATAAAAAAAGCCGTTTTTGAAAGACGGCTTTTTTTATGTTGTACAAGCAGGCTACCTGTCAACGATAAGTTTGTGGTTAACAACATTCCCGTTATAAGTCAGGCGGATGATGTAAACGCCTTTGCTCAGGTTCATGAGGTTAAGCTCACGAACATTGATTCCTGCGTTAAGGTCAAAATCTTCCCTGATAAAAGTACTTCCGAGCAGGTCAACAACCGCAACCTGCAATTTTACTGGTTCTTCCAGATCCATTTTGATATTAACCTTTCCTGAAGCGGGGTTAGGATAAATGCTGCTTGACAATATCCCGTTCTCAGCAATACCTGTAATCAATGTTGTGAAGTTGAAAACATCGCTCCATCCGCTGGTGTCGGGGATACTGGAATCAGAAAAAGATCTCATTCTCCAGTAGTACTTGGTATTATTATTCAGTTTTTTCGTTAAAACATAAGAGATCAGGGAGTCGGCCAGTTTAACGTCCACATAAATTGAGCTGAAATCCGCGCTGGGGTCAAGCTGTAACTGGTATTTAACGATACCGGTCTGTTTGGTCCATTTCATTGTGGGTTTGACAGGAATATTCGTGGAATTATTTGAAGGTGCGGTAATCTTCACTTTATCGATCGTTGTAAAGGCAAAACGAGGGCACCAGTTCATGGTATCAGATATATGGCGGCCCCTCGCCCTCCAGTAATATTTCGATCCGAACATGGTAAACTGGGAAACCACGAAATTAGTGTCCACTTCAGATCCTGAAATCACATTGACAAAAGCGGTATCCGTAGCAAGTTGATATTCATAGCCCAGCAAACCTTTCACAGCTTTCCATTTAAGCGTTACATTAAGAAACTGGTCAATTGCATTATTTGCCGGGGCTGTCGGGACGATATAACTTGTAACGGTGAAATTAAACGCTGTTGACCAAAGGCTGGTACTCAGGCTATGGCGTGCACGCACTCTCCAATAGTATTTATACCCGAATCTGAGGTTGTTCATTTTAAAAGTATATTTTGAGGAAGCGACCGTACCGGAACGGAATTGTGAAGAATTAAAATTCTGGGTAGTATCAATCTGGACATCGAAATATTTGACCCCGCTTATTGTTTTGCCAGCCACGAGGTTTGACCATGTAAGAGATTGGGTTGGTCCCAGGGTATCTTCTTTTGCATTGTTTTTAGGGAAAGTCAGGGTTACCTGGTTGAAAACAGTAAAGGAACGGGCAGCAGTCCATGCCGATGTTTGTCCGAGGTCGATAGCCCTCACGCGCCACTTATAATTCACGCCAAACAACAACTCATGGGTTGTGTATCCGGTTAATAAAGTCAGCGTGGTATCTGTGAGCTTGGAGGAATTGAAATTTGCGCTGGAATCAATTTGAACTTCGTATTTCAATCCAGTACTGCCGACGATGGCGTTCCAGGTGAGAGTCACATTAGGCATCTGGTCTACAGCACTGTTGGCCGGTGTTTTCAGGGTAGGAGTATAAACTTCTGTTCCAGCCATTGTGACAGCGGCAAAGAGTGAAAGCAAGAGGACCGATAAAAATCTTTTCATATCTGGAGTTTTATAATGTTACTGATAATTACTGCTTGACAACTTTACCGATTGAATTATTAATCCGCAGAAAATACATTCCGGCTGGCAGAGACGTAAAATCAATACGGGAAGTTGATTCACCCTGGGGTTTTATTCCAAGTGAACCACCCATAACGAGAGTCCCGTTCAGGTCAAATACAAATACCTCGGCTGTAGCTGTCTGGCTCAGAGTGTAAGTTACATTGGCATAATCCCTCACAGGATTGGGGCTGATCTTAAGATCATTATTAAAATTCCGGCCTGTTGGCCCGGGATCGATCCCTACCGGGGTAAGGTAGGTAGTATCCCTGTAAAATCCGAGTCCCCAGGTTGCGGCATAAACAGCTCCGTAATTCAGGATTGGGTATGCCTGGATGGTTTGTTGTGAAAGGGCCATAACGGGAACATTCCCCATATTTGCCATATCGGGTTCCCAGGTCGGGGAAGCAGCTGTAAGGTTTGAAGTGGTGAAGATGCCCCAGTCTGTTCCAAGAATTGCATTGTTCTGACTATGCATTTCGATTATTCCGCTCAGTACGGGAGCCCCGGGAAGGTTCCCGGTGACATTTCTCCAAACCGGCACCTGGTCAAGGGCATTATCAGTTGTATAAACATAATTTGTATTACCATAATTGCCCAGAGTGACCATTACATGCTTGGGATTATTGGGATCAATAGAGATGCCCGTGACATAACGTCCAACAAACGGAAGCCCCTGCAATGTATCATTACTTACTATGAAAGTAGGGCTATTATAATCGGCTGTTGCAGAATCGTGGGCTAAAAGCAGGTTGCTTGCCCTGTAAATATGTCCATTTGTTGTTCCCATCCAAAGTGTATTCATATCGTCTGAAACTTTGATGGTACAGATATCTCCGTAAGCAAGGGGAGAAATATCCTTGTATACCAGGAACCATTGTGCTACGTGGTCGAACTGCAGCATGACCTTTGACATGAAAACCCCTTTCTGGCCATTTTTTGTTGTGCTCAAAAAGAATCTGGCTGCAACAAGATCAGGTACCATTGTGCTGTCCTGTGGCCGAATGATCTTGGTTGTGGTATAAACAAACGGGAAACTGCCGTTTTTACTTAATGCTGTGATAGGAGTGCCTGCCGGGATAGGCGTGGTCTCAGATGTGTTGTAGAATTTCACGCTGTCACGGGTGTAGGTGTAATTAAAGCTTTCAGCCAGGGCCAGGGGAATCTTCCTGCCTGAAACAGTAACAATATCCGCTCCAAGAGGGTCATTGTCATAGGTCAAGTCAATCAGTTCACGGCGGCGAAGTGTTCGGTATGTTGAGGAATTGGAATCGGTATTGGTATAGAGAACAATATTTGGGACTATCTTGCTCCAGGCGCAGGTACCACCGGAACGGCCTTCATCGCCCAGGGAGTTACCATCTTTCCAAATCTGGACACCGTTCATCGGATTGTTAACAAGGCTTGGGTAGAAAGCTCCAACGACAATTGTTCCGTTATGCAGGGATCCGCCCATGACATAGTTTTTGTTGTATGTATTGGCAATTGTTGAGAAGCAACTCACCTGGAGGTTCAGGGAGGAAGTCTTGTAAATTATCTGACCGGGCCTGATAGTTGCCACTGTAACACCACCATCGGTTGCCATTAACATCTGGCCGCTGTTGCCTGACAGGAAAGAATATGAATGATGATAGTTTGGAGCGAATGTTAAATCTGATGGAGGAATGGATCCATCGCTTACAATTTCCCAGTCAAAATAGGTCTGCCCAGGGACCCTTTGCCCGAGCCACATCTTTTTCGAACCGATAAAAACCTGATCCGGATTATTGGGGACCACTGCGATCGCATTATAGGTAAAACCGTTTACCCCGTAAGGTTCGAATGAAGTGCTGGCAGGGAATATAAGAGACCAGTTATTTCCACCGTCTACAGAGCAGTATATTCCTTTCATATAACCCGAGGTAAGGCATATTGATGCGTACATCACCAGGGGGTTTGAAGGAGCGATAGCAACCCTAACCCAACCAACTCCATTTTTCGGAAGTTTTGTAGAATCCCCTGTACTGAGCAGAACAAAATTATTTACATCGCCGCCTGTCGCAACATAAACAGAATCATTTACAACAGCAAGGACGGTTCCGTCGCTGCCTACCGCAACATCATTCGCGTAACCGGGAAGGGCGGTGAGCCAGTCTGTACCGTTATCAGAGTAATAGACACCCCCTATGGTTGCCACATACATTCTCTCATTCCTGGGATCGGCGGCAAGCTGCGCAATACCGAGCCAATGAGGATTGAACGCTGTGCCCGGAACGAGGTCAAAGTTTATACCGTCGGTTGAGCGGTACAGACCGTTGCCATTGTTGAAAGTGTTTTTAAAAACCTGCCCGGTACCGACATAGATAATACCGCTTTTTGACTGGCCGAGGCAGGAAACTCTGGGAATGTTGCCGTCGGACGTATTGAGAGGGTGCCAGGTCAAACCTAATGTCGTCGAATGCCAGACGCCTCCGTCAGGGGCCCCTGCATAAATTGTATAGCCCGTTGCATCGTGGTTGTCAAAAATTGCAGCCGTAATGGGACCCGCAATGTTTGTAGGACCAAGCGGAGCCCAACTCAGGTTCAGTCTTGACGATGATTTTAAGCGCATCTGCTCTGCCTGTTGTTGGGCTTTCAGCACATCCATCGCTGAAATCACGCCAGTGGTCTGATTTGCTTTCATACGATAAAAAGGATCATCATTTCGTATAGCTCCTTTGTCAACAGGATTGCCGGCAAAGTTTACTGAAGCAAGGACGAGTAAAAACAATCCAACGAAAGCGGTCCGTAATAGAGAGAGTAAATGTCTATTTTTCATAGTTTTAGGTTTGATTTAACGGTTTCTCCTTTAAACGAACAAATATAAATTAAAAAACCTTATCTGCAAAAAAAAATTGAGATAGTGAAAATAATGAAAGAAAGTGAGGTCAGATCTTCTCGAAATTTGACACTTCAACCCAGCCTACACTGCCGTTAACAATGCTGATTTCATACCAGTTTCCGATATGATCGATGAGTTGAATTTTGCATCCTTCATGGATGACAAAAATATCCGTGCTTTTTTCGTCGGGGGAACTTTTAACTGTTACGGTGGGATTCGTAATTATTCCCGACTGTTCCGACTTCAGGGAACGATAGCCGGTCCATGCAAACAGCAGAAAGACCGCTGAAATCAGCAGGGATGAGAACCCGCCCCAAAAACCTAACTTACGCAGTATAAGAACCCTCGAGGTGATATAAAGGGAGAAGAACAATAGGGCGGCAATAAAAAAAGCAATCCCCGAGGCAGACCAGGTATCCACCGAAAAAATGTCAGTAACGACTCTGAACCAGCGCTTTACAAAAAATTCAGGGAGAGGGTCTATTTTATCAGTGATCCGGCTGTTTGCAACATTCAGGTTGAAACTGACATCTTCATTGCCGGGATCAAGTCTTTTTGCCCGTTCATACCAGATTATTGCATGCGGGATATCGTTGAGTTTGAAAAACGAATTGCCAAGGTTGTAATAGAGGTCAGGGGATTCATAGCCCTGGGAAACCAGTGATTTATATATGCTTATTGCTTCCTGGTATTTGCCTGCTGAATAGGCGGTATTTCCTTTTGCGATCAGCAACTGGGATTCGGCGGCCCCGGCTGTTAAAGAAAAAACAACTATGCCTGTCAGAAGGACAAGTCCTTTCAGGATGTTGGTACACTTTGACTTCCCGCTCATCTCAATTCCCTTTCTATTCTTGAAATTACTGCAAGTGCTTCATTGTATATGCGTTCCATGTTAACCGATTTTTCTCCGGGAGCGAAACGGGCATATTCGGTATTATTCAGGGTATCGAGAAAATTCTGGATCAGTTCCTCTCCTACTTCTTTATTGATCAGTGTTTGCCTTACCGTATCGATGGAAAGTTCTGCAATGGGCAAACTGAATTTGTCGCTAAGGTACCCCCATAAAGCCTGGGATATCTCAACATAGAACTCAAGTTGTTTCTGTTCTTTAAAATAAATTTCGGCTTTCCTCAGGCGTTTCCTTGCAACTTTAGTGGCCCTGAGGTTTTTCATGAGAACAACATCGCTCCTGCGTTCACTGAATTTCCTGAACAGCAGTACAAACGTTACGAATACGGCCAATGGTAAGATGAGCCATAAAATAAATGCAATGGAACCGAAAAAATAATCCCCCCCTGTTGAAAGGGCAAAGACCTGGTTTTTAATATGCCGGATATCGCTTCCGATATATTTTATTTCCTCATGGTTAGCCCCGGTATAGGTAACATTTGCTGCCTCGCCGCTTCCTTTTTCAACTTCGATGGTATACTCAGGGCTTGTAAGAGTGATATATTTCATTTTCTTCAGGTCATAAAAAGAAAATGAAATGGGTTTCAGGGTGAATTTCCCGGGTTTTCGCGGTATGATGAGATATTCAAACACCTGGGAACCACTGACTCCTTTCTCAGATGACCTGATGTCGTTGGAAATCTTGGGATCATATGTTTCAAAATCGGGCGGGAAAGCAATATTGAGCTTATCGATCAGCTGAAGGTTCCCTTCGCCGCTAACGACGCACTTCAGGTTTATTGCTTCGTTGGTTTTAACTTTTGTACGGTCAATCTCGGTATGGAAATTGAAATTTCCCACAGCTCCCGCATAATCCGCCGGTACTCCCGAAGCAGGCAGGGGCCTCACATTAATGATAAGCGGGCTGGCCCTGAGAGATTTTTCAACGGGAGTGTAAGAAGTGTTAAAAAAGCTGTCGTTAAAGAAATCGTCGAAAAAAGGATCGCCTGTCCTTGATTTGGATTGTCTCTTGATCTGTGCCTGGCACTCCAGTTCTAGCGGTTCAATTATAAGTTTCCCGCTTTTCAGAGGGAATAAGGTATACTTCCGCAGGTCAGCGACAATATATTGCTGGCCGTCAATAACCTGGTTGTACTGCTGCAGTTTTTCCTTCTCCTTCGTGAGGTTTTGTGACCAGAACCCCGGAAATGAAGGTTCTTTCGAAAACATAATCTGAGATACAGGTACCTTGGTAAAGATCTTATATGTTACCGAGATCCCTTCTCCCTGCAGGGGGTTAGAATTGCTTACGTATGCTTTCAGCATAACATCATTCGGGTTGGTCTGCGCATTCCCCTGCTGCTGGGAGTTTCCCGATGACTGGCCGGCGTTTCCACCTGGCTGGCTGGAAGAATTCCTGGCCACTTTTATTGTAAGGGAGTTGGATGTTATGGTACGCCGGTCAACGATGACCGTTGCAGGAGGTATGTCAAAAGTTCCTTCTTTATTAGCCTGAAGGATGTACTGGAATGAGTACCTGACCGACATGGTGGTACGGCCGTTGACTGACTGGATACTTGAAGAAGTTGAAGTAAAAGGTCCGCTGATCACATCAAAGCCATTCAGCCTTGGCCCCCTGAAGTCCCCCCCCTGACTGTTAAGGGTATAGGTTAAAGTGAATGATTCCCCGACGCTTACAGTTGATTTGGCCGATCCCTGGAAGCTGACATCCTGGGCGTATCCGGCTGCAAAAACCGAGAGAAATCCAAACACCGATAAAAACCTCCTGAACACCATATATATATTATTATTCACCAATTCCTTCCTACGGGATCCTTTTTACCAGTCTTTTTCAATTCCGATAACCTGCACTTTCGCCTTTTCCTTTTTCACTTTCTGCAAGGTTTTTTTCTCATCGTTTTTTAACGCCTCCAGCATCCTTGCTGCATCTTCCTTGCTAAGTTTCTTCTGATCCTGGGGCGGCTGGTTCTTCTGATCCTGTTTATCCTGGTCCTGCTTTTTCTGATCTTTTTTCTGATCCTGTTTGTCTTTATTCTTCTTATCCTGGTCCTTCTTTTGCTGATCCTGCTGTTTCTTCAGCATCATTTTTGCATATTCGAGGTTGTATTTGGTGTCCAGGTCGGAAGGGTTGTTCATCAATGCATTTTTATAGGCGAGTATGCTTTTATCATACTGCTTTGCCTCAAGAAAGGAATTACCCATATTATGATAGACCTTGGCCTGAATATCCTTGTCCTGGTTCTTACCGGCAAGTTCATTGTACATTTTGGCTGATTCTTCGAAATTTTTCTCCTCGTAAACAGCGGTCCCGAGGTTGAACTTCCCCTTCACCGACTCCTTGTTGATCTCAAGCGCTTTGCGGTAATCTTTTTCGGCTTCTTTAAAGTTCCCCTTTTCGTACTGGTTATTGCCTTTGCGTAAAAGAGTATTTTCTTTCTGTGCAAAAACAGGAAAAGCCAGCATGAACAAAAGCAACAATGAAATCAGCTTAGTCTTCATAATTACAAATCACCGGAACAGTTTAATATTTTTAATCCATTTTGTTTTGCGTTCAAAGACGAACAGGTCCAGTACCAGTATCATCAGTGCAAGGGCAGCAAAGAACTGGAAACGACTTTCGAAATCAGAGAACTGCTTGCTTTCAATATCAGATTTCTCAATCTTTTCCAGGTCGTCAAACACCGTATTCAGGCCTGCATCGGAATTACTGGCCCTGACGTACATCCCCTTACCAACGTTTGCGATCTCCTTGAGTGTCGTCTCATCCAGCCGGCTCATAATGGTATTGCCATCCCTGTCTTTCTTGTAGCCGGTCTGGATATCATCCTGAAACACCGGGATGGGTGCGCCTTCGGGGAGCCCCATGCCTATTGTATACAGAATGGTCCCTGCTTTAGCCGCTGCATCGGCCTGCTCGAGGACCTGTCCTTCGTGATCCTCCCCGTCGGTTATAAGTACAATGGCTTTATTATGCTTAGACTCCCCGAAACTTGAGACGGCAAGTTTTATGGCATCGCCAATAGCAGTTCCCTGGGTGGGGACCATCCCTGTTGAAACCGTATTTACAAAAAGTTTTGCCGCAGCGTAGTCGGTGGTGATTGGCAACTGGGTATACGCTTTTCCTGCAAAAACAATAAGCCCGATGCGGTCGCCTTCCAGTTTATCGGTAAGTTTTGAAATAGCCTGTTTTGCGCGTTCAAGACGGCAAGGCCTGATATCCTGTGCGAGCATGGAATTGGACACATCGAGGCAGATCATGAGGTCAATGCCTTTTCTCTTCACTTTTTCGATCTTCGAACCTGATTGAAGATCGGCTAAAGCCATTATCATGGCTGCAAGGGCGAGGGAATACAATACGAATTTGACAATGGGCTTGGCTGTTGAATATTCCGGGGCAAGTATCTTAAGCAGAGTGTATTCGCCGTATAAGTCCATCGACTTTTTCCGCCTGATCATAAACCATATGAACAAAGCTGATAAAAGCGGTATCAGGAGAAACGCAAAAAAGAAAATACTATGTGCAAACCTGAACATGCTAATTGATTACGGTATGGTTTTTAAAACTGCATATCTTACAAATCCTTCAAGGGCAAGGAGAACAAATGCGATCAGTATAAGGGGCAGAAACTCCTCCTTCTTTTTCCTGAATTCGGTCACATCGATCCTTGTCTTTTCCATTTTATCAATTTCCTTATATATCTCCCTCAGCTTTGTGATATTCTGGGCCCTGAAATACTTTCCGTCGGTCATGCCCGAGATCTTTACCAGCAAAGGTTCGTCTATTTCAACTTTCATCTGCTGAAGCTGGATCCCGAAAGGGGTTTGAACAGGATAAGGGGCATATCCCATGGTCCCTATTCCTATTGTATATATCCTTATACCAAAGAGTTTGGCAATTTCAGCTGCCGACAGAGGATCCACCGAGCCCATATTATTCACCCCGTCGGTGAGCAGGATGATGACCTTGCTTACCGCTTTACTGTCTTTAAGCCGGCTGGCTGCCAGGGCCAAGCCGTCGCCAAGTGCGGTGCCGTCGTCTATCATACCGCTTTTGATATCCCTGAACAGGTTTTTCAATACTGCATGATCGGTAGTGATAGGGCATTGTGTAAAGGATTCACCGCTGAAAATGACAAGGCCGATCCTGTCGTTCGGGCGGCCGTCGATGAAATCCAGGGCAACATCCCTGGCCGCTTCAAGCCTGTCGGGCTTGAAATCCTGTGCCAGCATGGACCCGGAAATATCAAAAGCTATGACCAGGTCGATGCCTTCAACGTTCACCGATTGCCTGCTAAGGCTGGTCTGAGGCCTTGCCAGGGCCAGGATCAGCAGGGCAATTGCCATCAACCTGGTAACATACATTGCATTGTACAGGTAATGCCTCCACTGAACATAATCTTTACGGAAGCCACGCGTGGTACTTACCTGGAGGACTGCCGGATTGATCTTTCTGCGGTAGAAATACCAAACCCCAAGTGCTGGGACCAGCAGCAGCAGGAAAAGGTAACCCGGGTTCGCAAATGTCATTCCATGCATAAACTCTACGCCTGAGGCTTTTGGCTTATTTGGTTGATTGTGTCATCCTGGTGCTGTATAACCGGCCTGACAGAAAGGTTAACAATTTCAATTCCCGTATTCAGGGCATTTTCGTTTTCCTGCGGACCGGGCAGTGCTTTTGCGAATTTTACCATATCGGCTGTTTGCAATACCTGGTCAAGCTTCTCAAGGAGAGGCTTTGCAAATTCACCCTGGGCCCTGAGTGCTTCAACGATCTCGTATGTAGTGCTTTCCATGGCAGGTACAGCAAACCCTTCCTCTATATAGGTCCTCAGGATACCGGTAAGTTCACTGTGGTATTCCTTGACATTCCCCTGTTGCCAGAGTTTCCTGGTCCTGAGCTTTTCAAGGTCCTGCAGAGCTTTTTCATGAGGCAGCAGCTTCACTTTCGGCCTCAGCCGGATCAGCGGTTCATTTTTCTTCCTTCTCCTTACATACCAGATAACCAGCAGGACAATAGCCAGTGCGGCAAGGGCTATCAGTATGTACGGTAAGACCTCAAGAAACGTGATCGGTATATTTAAAGGCCCCTTTATGGGCTTGATAACATTGGTAGTGTCGACTTTGACCGTATGCACCATGAGCATACTGAGTCCTGTGGATGCAGTTTGCAGGGTGGTGTCGGGGAAAACCCTGTACCTGAAAGGGATCTGCGGAATCGTGTAAAAGCCCGTATCGAAGCAGGTAAGATTGAGTTCCTGTGTAAGCGTGAGTGATTTCCTGTCCTTCGAAAAGCTGCTGTCAACTTTTGAACGGCCGATAACAATGATATTGCCAAGTATTGTGTCGTTAAAAGCAGGCCAGATGACATGCGAACCTGAGGGCCCCTCAAACCTGAGTTTCAGGCCAACATGATCGCCTATGAGCATGGCACCGGTATCAAGCCTGGCATTAACCTTTATATCCTGGGAGTAGGAAGATACTCCCATAAGGAGTAGAATGAACAGGCCAGTGGTGTGGATTATTCGCATCTGTTTACCTTCTCGCACCCCGTTTTTTAAAAAGATTAATGAGCGGTTTCACATAATCCTGGTCGGTCCTGATCTTTACCCAGTCAACCCCGCTTCTTAAAAATGTGTCGTTTAGAAAAGCCTGGTGGTCGTCATTCCATTTTTTAAAATATGCACGCTGCCTGAAATCAGAAGAATCAACCCATTGTTCAGAACCCGATTCCGCGTCTTTCACCCTGAGAAGGCCAACATCGGGCAGGTTTGTCTCCCGTTCATCAAAGATCTGAACAGCTATGATATCATGCTTCTTATTCGCGATCTTGATGGCATCCACGAAGTTATAGTCAAGAAAATCGGAAATGACAAATGTGCTGCAGCGCTTTTTTATTGCATTTGTAAGGAACCGGAGGGGTTCGGTCAGGTTCGTTCCCTGTTGGCCGGGTTTAAAATCGACCAGTTCCCTGATAATACGCAGGATATGTGACGGCCCTTTTTTCGGAGGAATGAATTTCTCGATAATATTGCTGAAGAAGATCACCCCTACTTTATCGTTATTCTGGATCGCGCTGAAAGCGAGGACCGCGGCAATCTCCGTGATCACTTCTTCTTTCAGGGTTTTCCTTGTACCGAAATGATTGGATCCGCTGACATCGATCAGGATCATGACCGTAAGTTCCCTTTCCTCATCAAAAATTTTAATATAAGGATGGTTGAAACGTGCGGTTACGTTCCAGTCAATATTCCTGATATCGTCTCCGAACTGGTATTCCCTCACTTCGCTGAAGGCCATACCCCTCCCTTTAAAGACCGAATGATACTGTCCCGAGAATATCTGGTTTGACAGACCCCTGGTCTTTATCTCTATTTTACGGACCTTTTTAAAGAGTTCGGCGGATTCCATTATTTGGTGACTAGTGACTGGTGAATGGTGACTGGTGAATAATGACTGTTCACTGTTCACTTATTCGTTTAGGGTACTTCTACAGTATTTAAAATCTCATTAATAATATCTTCCGAAGTGATGTTCTCGGCTTCTGCTTCATAGGTCAGGCCGATGCGGTGGCGCATCACGTCATGGGCTACTGCACGGATATCTTCAGGAATAACATAACCCCTTCGTTTGATAAAAGCATAAGCCTTCGAAGCAAGCGCAAGGTAGATACTTGCCCTGGGGGAGGCTCCGTAACTGATCAGACCTTCGAATTTTTTCAGTTTATAGTCGGCCGGGAAACGCGAAGCAAATACGATATCAGTAATGTATGTTTCAATTTTTTCATCGAGATACACTTCCCTTGCAACAGCTCTCGCCCTTAAAATATCTTCAGGTTTGATTATGGTGCTTGCAGCGGAGATTTCATTGCCGATATTCTGGCGGATGATCTGTTTCTCTTCTTTTTTATCAGGGTAACTGATAATTACCTTCAGCATAAAACGGTCAACCTGGGCTTCGGGAAGAGGATACGTGCCTTCCTGTTCAATCGGGTTTTCGGTTGCAAGAACAAGGAAGGGTTCGGGCAGCATGAAAGTCTGGTCACCGATAGTCACCTGCCTTTCCTGCATTGCTTCGAGCAGCGCACTCTGGACTTTGGCCGGGGAACGGTTAATTTCATCCGCCAGGATAAAATTGGCGAAAATAGGTCCTTTCCTCACCTGGAATTCTTCTTTCTTCTGGCTGTATACCAGGGTGCCAACAAGGTCGGCCGGAAGCAGGTCAGGCGTAAACTGGATGCGGCTGAACTTAGCTTCAATAATACTGGCCAGGGTTTTGATGGCCAGGGTTTTCGCCAGGCCGGGAACGCCTTCCAGCAGAATATGTCCGTTGGCCAATAAACCGATCAAAAGACGTTCGATCATATGTTTCTGTCCTATGATCACCTTATGCATTTCCATAGTGATCATATCCACGAAAGCGCTTTCCCTCTGGATCCGCTCATTCAGGGCTTTAATATCCGTCTCAACCATATATGAATTAATTTGATGGCGCAAAGGTATAAAACCCCGGCGACCTGATAAAGCCCCTCCTGTTAATATTTGTTAACCCCTTCGTTAAAAAAATGTTAACAGAAGCCTTGAGCATGGCTTCATTCGTGATGGTACGATTCGTTCCTGAGAATTGTAAAGGCGCGGTACAGCTGTTCAGCGAACAGCAGCCTTGTCATCTGGTGGGAGAATGTCATTTTCGAAAGGGCAAGGGAGTCATACCCCTTTTGTTTTAAGCCAGGATGGAACCCAAAGGGGCCCCCGACCAGGAAAACAAGGGATTTAATACCCGACACCATGCGCTGGTTCAGCCAGGCCGCCAGTTCTGATGATTTCACCTGGCGGCCGTTCTCATCCAGCAGGACTACAGTTTCGCCCGGCTGGAGTTGTTTTTCAAACATTTCCCTCTCTTTTGCCTGTTGTTCGCTGACCGGCAGGGAAGATGCGTTCTTTAAAGCAGGGAGTTCGATGTACTCAATGGGAACATACCGTTTCAGGCGGCTGAGGTATTCACCAATGCCTGTTTTAAGATAATCTTCATCGGTTTTCCCGATCACAATGAACCTGATCTTCATGAAAGAAAAGCTTTTGCGATATTGCAAATATCGGAATTATTAAAAAGAGTAAATTTGAAAAAAATATTCCATGTTCAGGCCTGCTGCTTTTTTCTTTTTTCTTTGTATGCTGATGACCGGACATGCGACAGCCCAGGTGGATCCTTCTCAAGGCATTATATCTGCAATAAGAAATGGAAATTCTGCCGAAGTGGGAACACATTTCAATGACATGGTCGACCTGAATATTCCCGGGTTTAAGGACAGTTACAGTAAAACACAGGCTGAAAGGATCATAAGGGATTTTTTCAGCAATAATCAGGTAAGCGATGTTTCGGTCAGCAGGGAAGGCAGTTCCACTGACGGCTCAAAATACACGATAGGGAGCCTTAATGCGGGTGGGAAGCGTTACAGGCTGTTCTTTCTTCTCCGTAAAAACAAAGGGGAATACCTTATCTATCAATTGAACATACAGCCGGAATGATAACCAGGAATGAAGTGATGGATCTTGAGGAAATAATTAGCAGGGCTCTTGCCGAAGACATTGGAGATGGTGACCATACCACCAGGTCTACGATCCCGGTATCGGCTGATGGCAGGGCCAGGCTGATCATTAAAGCCAGCGGCATATTATGCGGAATGGGCGTGGCCGAAAAAGTTTTCGCAGGGGTTGATCCCGGTCTTGCCATGAAACCCTTTCTTACCGACGGGGATGTTATCGTCCCCGGTGACATTGCGTTTGAAGTGTGTGGAAGGATATCTTCCATACTGCAGAGTGAAAGGCTGGTGCTTAATTTTATGCAAAGGCTGAGCGGCATTGCAACTGCCACGAACAAACTCGTGAAACTCACCGAAGGCTTCCCTGCCAGGATCCTCGACACCCGCAAAACCACTCCGCTGCTCCGGGGGCTTGAGAAGTATGCCGTAAGGACTGGCGGGGGCTTCAACCACCGCAGCGGACTGTTCGATATGATCATGATCAAAGACAATCATGTCGATTTTTCAGGGGGGATTGTAAAAGCTATTGATGCCGCAAGGCTTTACCTGGAGAAAAACAGGAAAGAACTAAAAATCGAAATAGAAGTCAGGGATTTCCCCGAACTGCAGATGGTTCTTGACCATGGCGGTGTTGACAGGATCATGCTGGATAATTTTTCACCCGCCGATCTGGCCAGGGCAGTCCGGATGACAGCCGGCCGTTTTGAGACGGAAGCTTCAGGGGGCATTACTGAGAACAACATCAGGGATTATGCTGCAAGCGGTGTTGATTTCATTTCGGTTGGAGCGCTCACCCACCATATACAAAGCCTTGACATGAGCCTGAAAGCAATCAGGGAATAATACATTTTCGCAGTCCTTCTTCAAATGAAGTTTTAGGCCGCCAGCCAAGGGAGGCCCTGATCTTATCTATACCGGCATAGAGATCAAATATCTCATTCTGCCGCTCGGTTCCCCGGGCCAGATAGGGTTTGGTAATTCCGCTCAGTCTCATGACAGTTTTAACAAGATCTTCCACGCTGATTGAATTGCCGCTCCCTACATTATATATGCCCGGTTCCCCTTCAATAGTGCGGAAGATGGCATCCACCAGGTCGTCGATATAAACATAATCCCTTTTGGGCCTGAGATCCATGACCTGTACTTCTTTGACAGCGGGATCCTTAACCATCTGGATAATTTCGGGGATGATGAAATGGGCGGGCTGCCCCGGTCCGTATGCGTTGAAAGGCCTCAAAACTGAAACCCTCAGTTTGAAATTCTGAGCATAGAACTGGCAGGTATTATCGGCCAGGAGCTTGCTATGGCTGTATGGATTATAGGATTTAACGGGATGGTTTTCATCAATCGGGAGATACTCCGGAGAACCGTAAAGATACGAGCTGATATAGGTGAGCCCGGCACCTGAGCGGCGGCAGAATTCAAGTACATTAACCGTTCCCATGAGGTTGATCCGGTAAAAGGCCCCGGGATCTTTCCAACTGTCAGGGACAAATGTTTTTCCTGCGAGATGGATCACATGAAAAAAATCGCTTCCCCTGAACATTTCAAAGCAAGAAGCATCGGTGATATCCCCCTGGGCCAGGTCCAGTCCCGTGACCTCGAAACCCACGTTATGCAGGCGTTTCATAACAGCCCTGCCGATGAATCCATCGGAACCGGTGACCAGTATTTTTTTCAAAGTAAGGACGTGAGTTTTTGCAGGTCTTCGTTTGCTTTTTCGTAATCATCGGGCCGTCCAATATCCAGCCAATAACCGGCATAGGGAAAAACATTGACAGGGATTTGTTTTTCGAGCAGGCTCAGCATAAGGTTATCGAAACCGAATGGCTTGTTCTCGGGTACGAAATCAAGGACCTTCCGGTTCATGGCATAGACCCCCATGCTGACGTTGAATGAATACTCCGGCTTTTCGCTGAAACCGGTCACTTTATTATCCTCCTTGTCGAGTTCCAGCACTCCAAAGTCAATTTTTGCAGTACGGTGGTAGGTGGAAACGGTTAGTAAAGCCTTTTGAGCACTATGTTGTGAATACAGTTCCCTGAAATCCAGGTCGGTGAGAAGGTCTCCGTTCATTACAAGAAAGTCGTCAGGCAGATTTTCTATCAGTTTAATGGGAGCCACCGTCCCTAAAGGTTCTTCCTCCAGAGAATAGCTGATCTTTAAGCCGAATTTGGAGCCATTGCCCAGGTAGGCCATGATGATCTCGGCAAAATGGTTAAGGCAGATTGTTACTTCGTCAACCCCGCATTTTACAAGCCTGGTGATCAGTATATCGATTATGGCCTTTTCACCGACCGGGACCAGCGGTTTCGGGATAACGGTGGTATATGGTTTAAGCCTGGTACCTTTTCCGCCGGCGAGAATAACAGCCTTCATAGTGTATTATATATTGTAAATATCGGGTTTGTAAAACTGCATATTACCTGGAGCAGTGAACCATTTTATGGTTTCGCTTAGGCCTTCATCGAGGGTATACCCTGGCGACCATCCGAACAGGTCCAATGCCTTGCGGTTGTTTGCCCACAGGCGCTCTACCTCTGATTTTTCAGGACGCAATCTTGATGATTCCCTTCCGATTTCAATAGTTTTGCCCATGATCCCCGAAATCTTTTTTACAAGGTCCATGATCGATATTTCATAATTGCTCCCCAGGTTAACGACTTCCCCCAGGGCAGTTTCGCTTTCGGCAGCTTTAACAAAGCCAAGAGCGGTATCCCTGACAAAATTCAGGTCCCTGGTCGGAGTAAGAGATCCGAGGGATATTTCTTTTTTTTCTGCAAGTATCTGGGTGATGATCGTTGGGATGATAGCCCTGGCCGACTGCCGCGGCCCGTATGTATTGAACGGTCTTACCACGATAACCGGTGAGTTGAAGGAACGGAAAAAAGTCAGCGCCAGGAAGTCTGCTCCTGCTTTGGAAGCTGCATATGGCGACTGGGGGTTAACCGGGTGTTCCTCTGTAATGGGAACAAAACGGGCGGTGCCATACACTTCAGAAGTCGAAGTATGAATTATTTTTTTCAGGTCCAGTTGCCGTGCCGCCTGCAATACATTCAGGGTTCCCTTGATATTTGTGTCAATATATACATCGGGGCTATGATAAGAATACGGGATCCCTATCAGTGCTGCCAGGTGGAACACCACTTCGCATCCCTTCATGGCTTCCCTCACACCATTCGGATCCCTGACGTCCCCGCTGAAAACGTTCAGTTTCTCTTTCAGATCGCCCGGGAAATAATCCAGCCAGCCCCAGCGGTTAAAAGAATTATAATGGACCATTGCGGTCACTTCACAATTTCTTTTCAGTAATTCCTCCACAAGGTGGCTTGCAATAAACCCCCCGGCACCTGTGACAAGGACTTTGGTGTTTTTAATCTCCATACTTATTTAAATTCCTGACAAAATTAAGAATAAAGACCAGAAATCTGCAAGACACCATATTTTTCTAACTTTGCATGACAATCATTGAAAACATCAAAGGAGCCAGACAGGTTTGAAGAAATTGAACTTTCACAATATCATGATGTTTTTGCTCCTCTGTTTCGTAGCAAACCGTGCAGTTGCAACAGAGGACAAGCCTGAGCTTCCGGTCATTATCAGGCAGGTTGACTCACTTAACAAACTGGCTTTAAGAAATTCCTACGAAGAAATGACCTATTCCAGGTCACTGGCAACCCAGAGCCTGTATCTTTCGCGAAGCTGTCATTACCAGGAAGGTGAAGCCTTTGCATTATTTTGCCTGGGGCTTTGCAATAAGAACCAGGGGGAATTTCCGGTTTCCCTGGAATACTATTTTCAAAGCCTGGATATTTACCAGGCCCTCAGAGATGTTGATAATGAAATCAACCTCAACCTGTCGGTGGTGGAAATCTTTTTACTGCTGAATGACACTTACAGGGCTGAACCATACCTTGACAAAGCATACGTCCTCTTAGGTAAATCAACCGACATTGAGAAACCCTCATTACTATTCATAACCAAGGGCAATCTGGCGATGGGAAAAGGCAATTACAGGGAAGCTGTTGATTATTACTACCGCAGTGCCGGATACTCATTAAATCATAAGCTTAAACTTGGGGTCGGCAGGGCATACAAACTTGCAGGAGATGCCTATATCCAGCTCAAACAGTATAACAGGGCCATTTTTTTGTACCAGAAAGCAAAGGTAATCTACAGTCAACTTGATAACATACGTGAACTAAGCGTGCTTAACACACGTATCGCCCATGCTTATTCCGTTCTCGGTAACAAGCAGTCGGCCCTTGAATACAACAAAAAAGCCTATCATGAAAGATTAATTACCGGTATCAAAAGCCTCATCAGTTCCTCCATAATCAACCTCGGGGGATCCTTTATGGAAGTCGGCAAATATGATTCTGCCGTTTATTATTTGCGGCTCGGCCTTGAACGCAGCATAGAAGAAAACCGGAACACTTTGATTGAAGAAGCTCATCAGCTGCTTGCCGACTGTTATTCACTGCAAAAAAATTATAAATTAAGCCTTGAGCAATACCAGGATTATTATACGCTTCATATCAAGATGAACGAGGACCGCAATAAGGTCACTATTCGTGCGATTGAAGCCGAACACCTTGTGCGTGAAGTGGAGAACACCCACAACTTCCTCACCCGTCAGAATGAGGCCCAGCAGTTCGACCTCCGCAATCACAGGCTGCAGCTGCTTTTTATGGGATTTATCCTGTTTCTTATTCTCGCTGTAGGCCTGATAGTTCACGGGTTGACGCGGAGGACACAGAGATCGGAGAAGGAACTGCAGGTGCTGAATTTCAAACTTGAAAACGAGATAAGGGAGCATAAGGAAGCAGAGCGTCATTTCGAGGAAAGCGAAAACCTTTACCGTTTTCTGGCAGAACATTCCCCTGATGTCGTCTCCCTGTTTGACAAGACTCTTAAGCGGAAATATATCTCGCCGAGCTGCTTTCCTATGTATGGCTTTACCGAAGAAGAACTGGTTACAAGGCCTGATCCTTTTGAAGTGGTTGACCTTTCCTACAGGAAGCAGATCAGGTCCTCCCTCGAATCCATTATCCAGAAAAAAACGCCCCAGACACTTGTTTATAAAGGAAGGAAGAAAGACGGCACTTCATTCTGGGTCGAAAACCATATAAACCCGATGATAGACCCGTTAAGCGGCGAGGTTAATGAGCTTGTGACCGTGGTGAGGGATATTTCCGACCGTATGGTCTACGAAGAACAACTTGCCGAAAATGAACGGCAGAAAGAAGTTTTGCTGTATGAGATCCACCACAGGGTAAAAAACAACTTTGCGATTTTGATCAGCCTCATGGAACTGCAGAAACAATTTGCAAAGGTTGATTCACTCGACATGCCTTTAATTGATCTCCAGCTCAGGGTCAGGACGATGTCGCTGGTACATGAGCAGTTATACCAGAACCAAAGCATTGATGCCATCCCGCTCGGTTCCTATCTTGAGCGTCTTACAAGTATTATCAGCAGTGCTTTCAGCAAACCCAACATAAGGCTTCATACCTCGGTGCAGGAATGCGCTGCAAGGATTGAGATTGCACTTCCCCTGGGCCTTATTGTCAATGAACTCCTTACAAACGCCTTCAAGTACGCGTTCCCTAAAAACTCACAGGGGGATATCTGGATCGACCTGAGGCTGGATAAAACAACTGAAAAAGCTGAAACCGGGCTTGAATCAATTTTCTATATTCTTAATATCAGGGATAACGGCATCGGCCTGCCAGAGAATTTTTCTTTTGAAACCAATGTTTCAACCGGCTCCCAGATCATCAAGATCCTGATTGAACAGCTGGAGGCACGGTATGAATTAGGGCCCCGGCCGGGTACCTCCTTCACTTTGCGTTTTGCTGCATTTCCCAAGGAATTTAACTGAGAACCGAGAATGAAAGGAAAGAAAAAGATTTCTATAATAGGTGCCGGGACCATAGGCACTGCCCTGGGCAACATTTTATCGGAAAACTCATCCGGGGAAATTCTCCTGGTTTCGGTTGAAGAAAAGGTTGTCGGTTCAATCAATGAACAGCATATCAATGCAAAGTATTTTCCCGGGCACCACCTTCATGCCGACCTTAAAGCCACGACCGATGTAAGCCGGCTTGAAGGATCCTCGGTGATCTTCCTGGCTATCCCTTCAGTTGCCATGCTCGATTACATGGAATCCATCAGGGCAAACATCCCTCCCGATTCAATCCTGGTAAACCTGGCCAAGGGATTCGGCCGCGGTGAGAATACCATTGTAGACTGCCTTAAAAAAGGATTCAGCAACCCGGTTTGCACCCTGAAAGGACCAAGTTTTGCCAAGGAAATCATTAACCGTATCCCTACAGGTTTTACTTTAGGACATCCGGGGGCAGTGACTGCGGATGAGGTTTCGGTTTTATTCAAAGGTTCTACCATTTATCTCGATTTTACCGACGACATACATGGGGTTGAGTTACTTAGCATCCTGAAGAACATTTATGCCATTGTACTGGGCATTGTGGATGCCCAGTTTAACTCGCCCAACCTGAGGTTCCTGATCCTCACAAGGGCCTTCAGGGAGATGATGAACATCATGCTTTATTTCGGAGGGAAGGAAGAAACCATTTACAAATATTGCGGTTACGGGGATTTTACGCTTACGGCCCTGAATGACCTCAGCCGAAACAGGACCCTTGGCCTGTTAATAGGGAAAGGCTTTTTTACAGAACATGTCTCCCATGAGCTGGTGCTTGAGGGGAAGACTGCAGCCAGCATTTTTTACGAAAAGATTGCAAGGGAAACTGGCGTTGAACAACGTTTCCCCATCATGAGTGAACTGTATAAGATATTTACCCGCAAATACGATATTTCCAGGTTCGTCAGCACGGTCCTCGAGATGGAAGAACCCTGATTCCGGCGCTTCGCTCCGATAACGGACAACCGTCTATCCAGCTATCCAGTCATCCAGCTATCCAGATATCCAGTCATCCAGATATCCAGATATCCAATTATCCAGACATCCAGCCATCTTCACTTATTTTTCGTATATTTGCAAACTTTTTCACGTACAATTACCTGGGGTTGACCGGTTTTGACAGCAGGGAAGTGGGATTGTAAGCATGCCGGGAGTTCGAGGATCAGTCCCGTAAATACGAATCCGCACAAACAATAAACGGCGATAACTTCGCTTACAGACTGGCTGCCTAATCTTAGAGATTAGTCAACAGTTGTCTCCCGGGAAGCCCCTCCTGCCGGCGTCCCGACCGAGGCATCAGAAATGACGGGATAGGCTGTTCAAGGTTCCGGTGAACATCCGAAATTAAGGTAACTACGGTTTAGGCCGGCCTGCCGCGGGCCATCCTTCTCCCGACAATCAACCGCCGGCTAAGCATGTAGAAAGCAGTTTTGCTGCCTGTTTGGACGGGGGTTCGAATCCCCCCAGCTCCACAAAAAAAATCGCCGGACACGCAATTTTAAGCGCTGTTCAGAGTTTTTTTTATTATTACACCGATTGAATTGTTCTTACTGAGAAGGGATTAACATGAGGGATCTGTTTGGAGGCCCTACCAAATGTCTGCTTGTTCAGACGAAATTTTCCGCGTTTAGTTTTTGGAATTACCAGGATGTTTGTGACATCGTAGGCGCAAAGTACCCTGCAGCCCCGTTGGGACTGCTTACAGTTGCCGCTCTTCTTCCCCAGCAATGGACTTTTAAGCTGGTCGACGAGAATGTTGAACCCCTGCTTGACGAGCAGTTGCTATGGGCTGATATCGTTTGTACGGGAGGCATGCTTCCCCAGCAGAAGAGCATGCTCGAATTCATCCGCAGGGCCCATGAACTTGAACGCATAGTGGTTGTGGGAGGCCCCGATCCCACCTCCCAGCCCGGCCTGTACCAGGAAGCCGATTTTCTTGTACTCGGAGAAGGCGAGATCACCATCCCCATGTTCCTGAGGGACCTCGAAGTGGGGATTACAACCGGAACCTACCATTCAACCGAACGGGCCAATATGCTCGAATCGGTCATCCCGCGTTACGATCTTATACGGTTCCGCGATTATATCATGATAGGCATGCAGTTTATCCGCGGATGCCCATTCAACTGCGAGTTCTGCGACGTGATCGAACTTTTTGGCCGGACCCCGAGGTTTAAAACTAACGGGCAGATCCTTAAAGAACTCCAGACCCTGTATGACCTGGGTTACCGGGGCCATATCGACATGGTCGACGATAACTTCATCGGCAACAAGAAAAAAGTAAAAGAGTTGCTGAGGGAGATCAAAGCCTGGACAAAAGCAAGGAAATACCCTTTCTACTTCACAACAGAAGCTTCGGTCAACCTGGCCGATGATGACGAACTTTTACAGCTTATGCAGGATTGCGACTTCAGGTATGTGTTCCTCGGCATCGAAACACCCGAGAACGACGCACTTGCACAGAACAATAAGAACCAGAATGTCAACAAGCCCATCGAGGAGGCCGTAAGCAAGATCCTTTCCTACGGCATGGTCAGCAACGGGGGATACATCATCGGGTTTGACAGCGAAAGCAGGCAGATCGCCTCCAATATGATCAATTCCATCCAGGAATCGGGCATCTGCATGGCTATGATAGGATTGTTATATGCCCTTCCCAACACCCAGCTTACCCGCCGGCTTGAAGCCGAGGAGAGGTTGTTCCATCTTGCGGCCCAGAATGTGGGAGATACCGATATTGACCAGATGACCAGCGGGCTTAACTTTGCCACCCTAATCCCGCGTGCCGAAGTACTTAAAAATTACATAGAAGTTCTGGGCACTGTGTACGATCCTCAGAATTATTACCAGCGTGTTATATACACAGGCCTGAAAATCAAAACGAAATACAGGCATAAGCCCTCGTTCTCAACCTGGCTTATTTATATGAGGTCCTTTCTCAGGGTTTGCAGGGAAGCCGGATTCTCAAAGGAAACCGGTAAGCATTACTGGAAGATGTTCTTCAAGGTTATTTTCAGGAACCCTTCCGGGATAGAGGCCGCAGTGAACCTCGCAGCCATGTTCATCCATTTCCAGAAACAAAGGAAGTATATCGTTGCATCGGTGAACAATACCCTGGCCGTAATGGAAAATAAAAGTGAAGAAGCCTTTAATAACCGGATGACGGGAAAAAGCATTCAAAAACCCGCCAGGGTTCCGGAAGTTCAGTGCTGATGTTTCCATTTCCCGGAATATTTCATACTTTTATGCTCCTTACCTGTCTTCTTTTGAATCCATGAAAACCCGGGCCATATTTGTCCTGCTTGTCATTGCTTCATTCCGTGTAATTGCCCAGCAGGATACCCCTGCCCGCCAGCTTAAGACACTGATTGAAAATTACCAGTATAAGGAGGCTATTGCACTTGCCGAAAACCTTCGTGCCGCCGATACTGCAAGGACCGATTTTTTACTCCCCGAAGGAGAGGCCATGCTGGCCCTGTTCCGTTTTAAGGAAGCCGAAAGCCTATTCCTGCGCGCCTGGCATGCCGACAGCACCAACCCCAGGATCATGAACAAGCTTGCCGGCCTTTACCGCCAAACCGGGGAGACCGAGCAGGCGGTTCACTGGTATAAAAAGATCCTTGAAAAAGATTCCCTGAATGAATCCGTATGTTTACAGCTGGCCGCTATTTATTCCCAAACCGAGGATAACCCTGCCGCCTTTAAGCTGCTGCTACCGCTTTACAGGTATGATTCCACATCCTTTTACCTGCTGAAACAGATAGGCAATGTATGCCTGGATCTCAGGAAACCCGACTCAGCCCTGCTTTTCTATTACCGTGCACTTCGCTTAAATCCTGCCGATGCAGGGGTCATGGTTAAAGCAGCCAACATCCTCATCCGCCATAAAGATTATGATTCGGCCGTTTCAATTACAGCAAGGTTTATGAAAGAAAACCCTAAAGCATATTCCGTGATGCGGCTTAACGCCTATGCCACTTACCTTCTTAAAGACTACCCGGGTTCGGCCGAAAGGTTCAGAAGGTCGATGCGGATGGGCGACAATTCGAAATTCACATTGAAATACCTGGGGCTTTGCCGGTATAAGCTTGAAATGTACGACTCAGCCGTCCCTTCCTTCAGGAAAGCCTATGTTATGGACACTACCGACGTGGAGGTCTGTTTCTATTACGGGGTCTCTGCCATGCGCTCATTCATCCCCGATACCGGGCTGTGTTACCTTCAAAAAACATTGAAGATCATAATGCCATCAGAACAGTTCCTTCTCACACTGTATGCCGAACTGGCCGGGGCATACAATTTAAACTCCAAACCCGATACCGCCCTGGAAATTCTTTTAAAGGCCCATAACACAGACACTAAGGACCCGGCAATAGTTTTCAAGATCGCCTACCAGTACGATTATTACCTGCACAAACCATCCACGGCCCTTCCCTGGTACGAGGCGTTCATGAAGATGAAGCCGGCCGATTCAGTTTCAGCCCAGAACCTGCCCCAGGTGATGTCATACACCGTGTATGCCCGCAACAGGATCAAAGAGCTTAAAGACTATAACAAACATAAAGCCACATCTAAGTAAAACCCGCTTCTCTTCAGCTTTTCTTATCTTTGCAGCATGCTCACCAATATGCTGCAGAAATTTCTCAACGGGAAATTAATTGCCTTTCTTACTGGTCTTTCCAAAAAGATCATTCTGCCGGGCTTTGACGGGCTGCCTCTCCATAATGTTTTCGGTTTCTTCTTCAAAGGGATGCAACAGGGCTATATTGCAACCAGGGCCTCGGCCATTTCGTTTTCATTTTTTCTTGCGATTTTCCCTTTCCTGATCTTCCTTTTTTCCATCATTCCATTTATACCGATCGCAAATTTCCAGCAAACACTGCTGACACTGATCCAGGACTTTATGCCTGGCATAGTATGGGCTTCTGTGCAGGAAACCATTACCGATATCATTACCAGGCCCAGAAGCGGGGTCCTTATCCTCAACTTTTTCCTGGCCCTTTATTTCTCAACCAAAGGCATGAAAAGCCTCATCGAAGCGTTTAATAACACCTACCATGATATCGAATCCCGGTCAACGGTAAAACAATATATCATCGCATTCGTCCTGGTCATCATTATTTCCTTCCTGCTGATCGTCGCGATCGGCCTGATGACTTTTGGGTTTAAGCTGCTTAAATTCATCCTGCCCGATGTCATCGTCAATGCACATTTCTTTATTTTCCTCTTGCAGATACTTCGCTGGCTGATCATCCTGGCCGCCCTCTTCCTGGCTATCTCTTTCATGTACTTCCTGGCTCCTTCACGTACCGACCGGTTCAGGTTCATCTCTGCAGGTTCCACCTTATCCACCCTGCTGATTGTACTGACTACACAGGGATTCAATTTCTATGTGGATAACTTTTCACGTTACAACGCATTGTACGGTTCAATCGGGACCCTGCTCGTGATCATGCTATGGATATACTCCAATGCATTTGTTTTGCTGATGGGATTTGAAGTGAACGCCAGCATAAAGGTTGCCGGGCATGGCGTTGCTGAAGCATTCCAGGTAGAATAAATCTACTTTACTTTCAGCTTTATAAACGGAAGAAAAATCTGAAGGAGTTCTTTCCTGTATGTAAAATAAATCAGAACGGCTGTAATTCCGAATTGTATGCAGCCCGGGATGATTCCGGTCTTGTCGGGGATGAATACAAACAGCATAAAACCCGAAACGATCGCGACCAGGGGGAGGTAAATAAGTTTCCACATATTCAGATTATAAGTGAATACCTTGCGGCTTTCAATATAAAGGAAAAAGGCCTGGACCGGCTTAATCAGGAAGTTTGCAATGACAGCCCCCATCAGCCCGAACTTCCATACCAGGGTGCTGCTCATTATGACCTGGATCACCGCTGAATAAAAGAAGATCTTTGGCAGGACTTTTGTTTTTTTAAAATAAAACAACGGAGCCAGGAACATGTAAAAAGCCGGGCTTGTTGCATACCCCAGACAAAGTATCCCGATAAAGGCAAAGGCCTGGTAGTATAACTGGTTCTTGACTACAATCGGGACCAGTACCGGGCAAACTATGGTTACCAGCGGCAGCACAAGCAAAGTCACCGCGGTAAACCCGTTGTAATACCTGTTCACCTCAGGTGTACTTGAGTGAAGGTCCTTGTCTTTCCAGATAGAAAAAATTTTCGGCTGGATTGTATTGATAAGACCCGTATGCAAAAGTCCGATTCCCATGGTCAGTTTCACCGCCAGGTCAAAGATCCCTACGTAAGTAGGATCAACCATAAAATATTTGATGATGTACCTGTCGATATAATTCACGACCCAGATCATGATGCCGTAAACGATCATAGGGGCGCAAAAAGCGACCATTCCGTCGAGGTGCTTGCGGCTGAATTTAAAACCAAACTCCCCTGTGATCATGATAATCGAGGCAATGCCCGATACCAGGGCCGGGATCAGCCGTCCGATGATTGGTCCATAGAGGGTATAAGGAAATGACAACACTATTGAAAGTGAAGCTGCAAGGATTATAACAAAATTTGAAATGTTCAGGTAAAAGAAACGCACCGGGCGCTGCTGGTTAACCAGTAAGTTAGAATAGGTTTTAAAGATCCCGTTGAATATTGCGGTGATCACCGTGATAAAACCAAACGGGAAGAACTGCATCATGACATCGCCCCTGAAGATCACCCTGAACAGCAGGCTTCCCCCGGCCAGCATTATGAACATCACCGCTGTGCCAAGCGTGATCAGGGCCATCAGCACAGTCCCAATAAATTCATTCAGCTTTTGCCTGTCATTCCTGACCTGGAAATAATTGATCCCGATATAAGTATCGAGCCCCATCGACGATACGAGCTGGATAAAATACAGCAGGGTAAAATAAATGGCGTTGATCCCGAACTGTTCAGGGGTAAGCCAGGCAGTAAAAAAAGGGATCAGTATAACCCCGGTGGTATAAGGCAGGGCCCCGATGACGGAGTAGATCATTGAAGACCTGAAGAATTGCTTTGAGATCATCGCCTGCCCCCGGTATTTATTTATTATTGTATGCGGATGTCATGACAGTATCTGTTCAAACAGCCCAAGCAGTTCCTCCCTGTGTTTGGGCAGGGAGAAATTTTCCAGGGCCCTCTGCCTGGCCGCGGCGCCTGTATCCAGTTTCAATGCCTGCCTGATAGCCGCTTCCAGCTCATCGGGTGAGCGTTTTTTTACGATAACCCCCGTATCACCTATCGCATCGGGAATCCCGTTCACATCGGAACCTACAGGTATGCATTCGCAAAGCATGGCTTCGTTCAATGTAAAGGGCATGCCTTCGGTAATGGAAGCCTGGACAAAAACCCTGGCCCTGTTGTAGTTCATGAACAGAACATCATCGGGGCAATAAAACAGCACTGTCTCCAGGTTGGGGATCCCGCTGATCCTGTAGTTCTCTTCTATCCATTGCATGAATTCTTTCCTGAAACCGATCAGGGTGAACTTTTTATCGGGGATCCTGCGGGCCGTTTCAATAAAAAGATCGAAGCCCTTATTGAAAAAATCGTTGATCCCCCCCATGGTGCCAACCGTAAGTATCCTGTCTGCATCCTTCGCGATAGTGTTGTCACGGTAGAACTTACTGGTGTCGACCCCGTTTGAAATAACAGTCATGGGGGTTTTTATACCGGGTATGTAATATGTTATCCCGTCTTTTTTCCCATCCGAAGAATAGTAAAAATTCTCATGCCGGATCAGCGACTTATGGTTTGGGATTATATGCGATGCATTCCTCAGTGCATATTTAACACACAGGCCCCTGAATTTTTTGTAATAAACTCCCTTTTTCAGCTCGGGGTAACAGATAGCTTCCTGTCCGCCGGCAAAAATGACGGTCTTCTTCCCCAGCAGCCGGGCCATAAATACGATCACCGCCGCATGGTAATCGGCAAACCAGGTGACATAAGCTGAAGCATCCTTATTGTTTTTCAGGATAAAGCCGGCCAGTGAGAGCATGCTGCGGATAAATTGAAAGCCCTTAAGGTTCTTCTGTAAAAGATATGGAACGACGGTATAGCGTTCCTCCAAAATGGCCTGGTCTATGGCATAAAACGTAGTATTCCCGCTTTTGATATAAAGGATCTTCTTCATTAAAAAAGAGGATTGGCGTACCGCCGGATGTCTTCACTGCTCACCCTGCCTTCGCATAAAATGACAAGCCGCTCAGCAACATTTTTCAGTTCACGGATATTTCCCGACCATTTCATATTCTTAAGCTCTTCCATTGCATCCTCATCCACTTCGAGCATGGGTTTGCCCTGCTGGTTACAGTATAAACCTATAAAATGAAGGGCCAGGAGGGGAATGTCTTCAATCCTTTTGCCCAGGGGCGGCACATCGATGATGATGACGCTTAAACGGTGGTATAAGTCTTCCCTGAAGTTCTTATTCAGTATCTCTTCCTTGAGGTTCTTATTCGTCGCCGCGATCACACGCACATCAACCGATATCTCCTTTTCACCACCCACCCTGGTGATCTTGTTTTCCTGCAAAGCTCTCAGCACTTTCGATTGGGCCGAAAGGCTCATGTCTCCTATTTCGTCGAGGAAGATCGTCCCGCCGTCGGCCTGCTCAAAATCCCCTTTATGCTGTTTTACAGCCGAGGTGAATGATCCTTTTTCATGGCCGAAGAGGTTGCTTTCGATGAGTTCGGAAGGGATGGCCGCACAGTTTACTTCAATGAAAGGGCCGTCGGCCCTGTTGCTCAGGGCATGGATATGCCGGGCCACAAGTTCCTTGCCGGTTCCGTTCCCCCCTGTTATAAGTACCCTGGCATCGGTAGGCGCGACTTTCTTAATGATTTCCCAGATCCCTTTTATGGCCTCCGACTCACCTACCATCTCGTAATTCATCCCCACCTTTTTGCGGAGCTGTTTGGTCTCGCTGACCAGCCTGCCCTTATCCATGGCGTTACGAAGCGTCACCAGGAGGCGGTTCAGGTCGAGGGGTTTTGCTATATAATCATAGGCTCCCTTGCGGATGGCCTCCACTGCCGTTTCAATGGTGCCGTGGCCCGAGATCATGATAATGGGAGTTTCGGTAAAACTCAGGAGCTGGTTCAACACCTCCAGGCCATCCATCTTAGGCATTTTGATATCGCAGAGAATGGCATCATAATGATGATCCCTTGCGAGTTTCAGCCCTTCGGCCCCATCCTTCGCATCATCCACCCTGAACTTTTCATATTCGAGGATCTCGTGGAGGGTGCTCAGTATGCTTTGTTCATCATCTATTACAAGAATTCGGGGCATTCTTCAGATTTGAGAGCAAAAGTAGTTAATTCTTAGGTAATTTTGCGAATTGACCGGCAGCGTAATGAGCAGACTTAAATGAAGAAGCTTATCCCGTATCTCGCATCCCTTTTCATCCTGGCATCCTGCATCCTGCCTGCTTTTGGACAATCGTCCCAGGCTGGCAACATGAAGTATACCTGGGCCGGTGGGCTCAATGCCTGCCAGTTCTGCGCTATCGACCTGGACCTTGACGGCCTGAACGACCTGCTTATTTTTGACCGCCACGGGAACCGCAAGCTCACCTTCATCAACCAGGGAGGATCAGGCCAGGTCAATTACAGGTATGCACCGGAATACGAGGCCCTGCTGCCCGAAATGCAGGAATGGGTGATCACGGCCGATTACAACTGCGACGGAAAAATGGACATCTTCACCTATGGTTACGGGGGCGTAAGGGTATTCAGGAATACATCGGCAGGCAGCCTGGGTTTTCACCTGCAAACCGATCTTCTCAAATCATGGTACTATACCGGGTATGTGGGGATACTGGTTACTTCGGCCGACTATCCTGCAATTGCCGATGTTGACGGGGACGGCGACCTGGACCTCCTTACCTTTTTCGGACTGGGTTCCTACATGGAATACCATAAGAACCTCTCCATGGAAAAGTTCGGCAACTGCGACAGCCTTGATTACAGGCTAACCGACCATTGCTGGGGGAAGTTCAAAGAAAGCGAGGGAGGGAACCGTATCACCCTGAATGCAGTTTGTCCGTATGCAATTTCAAATGATCTTGTGACTGCGGATGGCTTTAGCCCTCCCAAGCATACCGGTTCCACCTTGCTTGCCAACGACCTGAACGGCGACGGGCTCACCGACCTGGTCATTGGGGATGTGGATTTCCCGAACCTGATAGCGCTCACGAACGGTGGGACGAGGGATTCAGCCCTGATGGTGAGCCAGGATACCCTTTTCCCTTCTTACGACAGGAACATCAGGTTGTTTTCCTTCCCGGCCTTATCCTATCTTGACCTTGATAATGACGGCATCAAAGACCTGGTGGTATCTCCGTTCGACCCCTCTTATTATAATGCTGAGAACACCAAAAGCTGCTGGTTCTACAAAAACACGGGCAGCAATACGAATCCGCAGTTTATCTTTCAGGCCGAAAACCTCTTCCAGTCGGAAATGCTTGATTTTGGGAGCGGTTCGAATCCCGTCGGAGCCGACCTGAACGGCGACGGTCTCCAGGACATCATTGCCGGGAATTACGGGTACTATGATTCTTCGGAATATCATAGCGGCTTCCTGCAGTCGTATTTTACTTCCTCCCTGGCCTGGATTAAAAATACAGGCAGCACTGCATCGCCTTCTTTCGAACTGGGCACCAGTGACCTGGCCAATACCTCACGCCTTAAGGTCCACAGCTTGTATCCTGCTTTTTACGATCTCAATAATGATGGCATCATCGATCTCTTATGCGGCAATGAAGACGGCAGCCTGGTCTTTTTCCAGGGAAAGGGCGACAGCGCAGGGATACCCGTATACGGAAGTCCTCAGAAAAACTACCAGCAGATCAAAACCGACGCATTCAGCGCTCCACAGCTTTTCGATCTTGACCGCGACGGACTTGTTGACCTGGTCATTGGCCGGCAGAACGGTACAATGGTCTATTACAGGAACACGGGAAGCCCGGGAAATCCGGTGTTTACCCTGGGCCGCGACAGCCTTGGAAAGGTTGATGTAACAAACCATGATCTTTCCTATTTCGGTTACTGCACCCCGTATTTTTTCAGGAATAAGAACATTACCTACCTTCTGGCAGGATCCGAGGAAGGGAAGATGCACCTGTTCTCGCGTATAGACGGCAACCTGAACGGCAGGTTCGCCGAAATTGATTCCCTGAACGGCCTGATCGGGATCTCCGGCGATAGTCTCAGGATCGGTTGGAGGGCCTCGGGGTTTTTGGCGCATCTGAGCGATCCCCTGTATTATGATATGGTATGCGGAAATTTCAGCGGCGGTTTGAATTATTTTACCAAAGGCCGGATACCCGGCATACAGGAGCCACAGCCGGATGAAAAGGCGCTTCGCCTTAAGATCTTTCCAAACCCAGCCGGGCGGGAGATCACGATCAGCATCCTTAAAAATAACAATAGCAACTTTGAAACTTCCGGCATAAGCCGGGAACCCTGTTTGCTCCGCATTTATAATTCCATCGGCAGGGAGCTTATTCGCAAGGACTATGTACCCGGTTCGGCTATCGTAACCGCCTCCCTTCCCCCGGGTATGTATATTGCAGTTCTGTCTTTCCCCTCGTCCTCAAAGGAAGCCAGGGGAAAATTCCTTGTGACAGGAACTTTAAAACCCTAACACCCCCTTCCCAACAGATCCTCCTGCCGGATATCCCGTTATCCCTTATCCCACAATCCAGTTATCCAGTTATCCAGTTATCCAGTCATCCAGTCATCCATTATCCAGTCATCCAGCAATCCAGTCATCCAGCAATCCAGCTATCCCTCTCCCCTCCCCATTTTGTTAACAATCGCTTTGCGCTAAAATTCCCCCCACCAACCCCCACATTTTTTATTATTTTCTCTTTTCTTACTCTCACGAGGCTTTCAAAATGTAACTATTTTTTAAAACCCCCGTACAATACTGTTAATAAAAAGAAGTTATTAACACGAGTGGGTGAAAGTGGGAAAATGTGGGAAAATTGACCGTATATTAGCAGCGTTGAATTAAAAAAATGGCCCCAGTTACCAATCTTATCGGTGAATTTGAATGCAGGCTTGATGACAAAAGCCGTGTCATACTTCCGAGCGGTCTGAAAAAACAGATCTCCCAGGAAGCCCAGGACAAGTTTGTCATCAACAGGGGGTTTGAGAACTGCCTGGTGTTGTATCCAATGAATGAATGGAAGAGCATCAGCGAAGAGATCAACCGTTTGAACCTGTATAACCGGAAGAACAGGGACTTCGCGAGGTATTTTTACCGCGGTGCTACGGAACTCACACTTGACAATGCCAGCCGTCTTCTTCTTCCCAAGTCGTTGTTAAGCTATGCCGGTATCGTTCGCGATGTCGTCCTGTTTGCATTCTCCAACCGGATCGAAGTCTGGGCCAGGGATAGGTATGAAAAACTCATGACCGCTGAGCCTGAAGACTTTTCACTTCTGGCTGAAGAGGTAATGGGCAAACAGGATAAAAACGACAGCCGCGACGATGTACCATAGGCCTGTACTACTCAACGAATCCATAGAGCTCCTCAACATCCAAACGGGGGGCGTCTATGTGGATGCAACGTTCGGGGGTGGAGGGCATTCAAAGGAGATCCTGAAAAGGCTTGACAGTGGCAAACTGATTGCCTTTGACCAGGATGAGGATGCCGCGGACAATGCTTTCGATGATCCCCGTTTCACCTTTGTAAACCACAATTTCAGGTTCATTAAAAACTTCCTCCGCCTTCACAGGCAGGTCCCTGTCGACGGTATCCTCGCCGATCTCGGGGTATCCTCCCACCAGATCGATGTGCCGGCCAGGGGATTTTCAACTCGCAGCGAAGGCGCATTGGATATGCGCATGGACCGCCGCAAGCCGCTTACTGCCCATACCATTATTAATACATATACCGAAGAAAAGCTGGTAAGCCTGTTCCGCATGTACGGCGATATCATCAACGCAAGGAAGCTTGTATCCAGAATAGCTGAATCAAGGCGGGAAAAAGAGATTGCATCCACGACTGAGCTTGTTGCCATCGCAAAAACCTGCGTCGCAAAAGGAAAAGAGAACAAATACCTGGCGCAGGTTTTTCAGGCCCTGAGGATTGAAGTCAACCAGGAAGCAGAGATACTGGAGGAATTCCTGATGCATTGCCTGGATGTTCTGAGGAGCGGCGGCAGGCTGGCTGTTATAAGCTATCACTCCCTTGAAGATAAAAAGGTCAAGAATTTTTTCCGGACAGGAAATTTTGAAGGTGAATTGAAGAAGGATTTTTATGGCAATATACTTTCTCCATGGGAAGTGGTTACCAGGAAAGGGATTGTTGCCGGGGAAAAAGAAATTGAATTGAACAGCCGTGCGCGGAGTGCAAGGCTGAGGGTTGCAGAAAAGAAATAGGGAAGCATTTTGCACAAGCGGCCTCAGTTGAACGAAGAGAACCGTAGCCGCGGTGAAAAGATGCAAGCGAAAGCCGCGGTGAAAAGACAGGAGCGAAAGCCGCGGTGCAAAGATGCAAGCGAAAGCCGCGGTGCAAAGATGCGGGCGAATCAGGATCTAAAAGAAACAATGACTGAGTTCAGGGGAAATAAAATGAGGGAAACTCCGGCCGAAGCCGAATGGAAGGATATTTCCTACGAAGCCGTTCCCCATGAAGAAACTGCCAGGGCAGCCGAAGCGCCTGAGAAGGAGGTGGCACCCCCTGTAAAACCTGCAAAAAAATTACATAAGGGCAGGAAGAGGGTGCAGGACGTACTGGGCGGGGATTACCTGTCGAAAAAAAGCGTGGTCGACAATGTGCCCTTCCTTATTTATATAACCGTCCTGGCCTTGTTTTATATAGCCAATACCTACAATACCGAAAGGATGTATAAGCAGATTGAACGGACAAAGACGGAACTCAAGGAACTCAGGTTTGAATATATCACGGCACGTTCGTCGCTGATGTTCGAAAGCAAGCTGTCGGAACTGAATACAAGAACCCAGGCAATCGGCCTGAAGGAAACCCTCACTCCCCCCTATAAGATATTTTATTCGGGAGACTCAATTCAAAACGGGAACAGATGACCCAGGATGTAAGAAAAGGTATAATGACGAGGGTATACGTAGTGTACCTGGGCATACTGCTTTTCGGCCTTGCTATACTGGGGAGGGCTTTCTACATCCAGAACTTCGAGAAAACGGAATTGCTGGAAATGGCTAAAAAGCAGGAGATGCAGGTTTTTCCCATTGAAGCGATCCGTGGAAATATCCTTTCCGACGATGGGACTTATCTGGCCGTCTCCGTTCCGATCTTTGAACTGAGGATGGACCTGATCGCCGATTCGCTTACCGATGAGGTGTTTAAGAACGGCGTTGATTCTCTTGCAATTTGCCTGGCAGGGATTTACAAGGACAAATCGCCCATGCAGGTTAAAGACAAGCTATGGGAGGCCCGCAGGAACCAGGAGCGCTATTTCCTTATCAAACGCGACGTCACCTATCCCGAACTGAAAAAGATACGCAGGTTCCCCATCTTCAAAAGAGGCCGGTTCAAGGGCGGACTGATGGTGATCCCCCAGTGGGAACGAGAGCTCCCATACAAATCCCTGGCCCGCAGGATCATAGGATATGAAAAGGGAGAAGGGGACCAGAAAATATTCGTGGGCCTCGAAGGCAAATTCACGAAACAGCTTGAAGGCGTAGGGGGTTCAAGGATGATGCGCCGCGCCGGGGGGAGCAACTGGATGCCTGTCGACATTGAAAGCCAGGTTGAACCCCAGAACGGCCTGGATATAGTAACCACAATCGACATCGAGCTGCAGGACCAGTCGGAAGCCGCATTAAGGAAAGAGCTTATCGCCGACAGTGCCGATCACGGCTGCCTGGTCGTAATGGAAGTGAAAACTGGCTATGTAAAGGCCATGGTGAACCTTGGAAGGACGAAAAAGGGCACTTATGAAGAAGTGTTTAACTATGCCATTGCCGAGGCCAATGAACCAGGTTCCACATTCAAGCTTGCCTCATTCCTGGTTGCTCTGGACGACGGCAAGGTCGAACTCAACACGCCTATCCAGGTTGGCAACGGTATTGTCTATTTCGCCGGCCATAAGATCCAGGATTCACACCCCCCTACCTCTTCGGTTTACACTGCCCAGCAGGTCTTCGAAAAATCCTCGAACGCAGGCACCGCAAAAATGATTTATGGCATCTATTCAACTGATCCGCAGAAATACATCGACGGGCTTTACCGGCTTGGCCTTAACAAACCTCTCAACCTGCAGATCGATGGGGAACGGTCCCCCTATATCAAGAACACCAAAAGCAAATACTGGTCAGACCTCTCCCTCCCCTGGATCGCCTATGGTTATGAAGTCGCCCTGGCACCTATCCACCTCATAACCTTATATAATGCCATCGCAAACAATGGCAAGATGGTCAAGCCTCTTTTTGTAAAAGAAATACTCAGGAACGGCAAGGCGATTCAGACGTTCAAACCGGTTGTGCTGAATCCCCAGATCGTATCTCCCTCGACGGTCCAGAAAGCCATGATCCTGATGGAAGGCGTTGTTCTGCGCGGTACCGGAACTGCCATTGCCAGCCCCATATACAGGATCGCCGGGAAGACCGGGACCGCCCAGCTCGCCCAGAACAACAGGGGGTACAACCAGGGGACAAAAAACGTCAGGTACAAAGGTTCTTTCTGCGGCTTCTTCCCCGTTGAAAACCCCAGGTATACCATGATGGTGGTTATAGTGGACCCCAAAAAAGGAAAGTATTACGGAGGCGCCGTTGCTGCCCCGGTCTTCAGGCAGATTTCCGACAGGCTTTACGCCAAGCAGGAAGATATTCTCTTCCCCTTTAAAAAAGACAGTGTAAACAGCCTTATGCCATTTGCTAATGCAGGCATGCAGTCAGACCTCAATGAAGCTTACAGCACGCTCGGTTATAATATTAATAAGGTGGATGTTCGTGCACTCTGGACCCAGGCTGTCCCAAACGAAAACAAGATCATATTATACCCCCAGGCCGTATCCAGGAATCTCATGCCTGATGTGAGCGGGATGGGTCTCAAAGACGCCTTATTCCTTCTCGAACAAATGGGACTTAATGTAGTTGTAAATGGCCGGGGGGCAGTGGTAAACCAGAGTGTAAAGCCGGGAACTCTTGTAAATAAAGGCATGCCGGTAGTACTTGACCTTGAGAGCCCAAAAGCTAAAGCGAAAACCCAAACATGAAGAAACTTAGCCTGATAGTACCTCAACATTTGGTCCTCGAAAGCAGGGGTGATATGGATATCATGATCGGCTCACTGCAGTTTGACTCAAGGCAGGTCAGGCCGGGCGATGTGTTTTTTGCTGTCAGGGGGAGTGTTTCCGACGGCCATGATTTCATCGGCATGGCTAAAGAAAAAGGCGCTTCAGCCATTGTTTGTGAATCCTGCCCTGTGGAAATGTCTGGCTTTATTACATGGATCAAGACTGCCGACAGCGCTTTGATGCTTGGCGAGATGGCTTCGGCCTTTTATGATAACCCTTCGTGCAAACTTCAACTGGTCGGGATAACAGGCACCAACGGGAAGACAACCACCGTTACGCTTCTTCACAGTTTGTTTACGTGCCTGGGGTATAAGGCAGGCCTGCTCAGTACGATCAAAAACATGGTGGGGGAGCGCGGGGTCCCAGCCACCCATACCACTGCCGATCCCGTCCAGATCAACCGCCTGCTGAATGAAATGTGTGAAGAAGGCTGCGAATATTGTTTTATGGAAGTAAGTTCACATGCGGTCGACCAGAAGCGTATTGCCGGCCTGAGGTTCAGGGGGGCGATCTTCTCAAACCTCACGCATGACCACCTCGATTATCATAAGACATTTGATGCTTATCTTAAAGCAAAGAAAGGCTTTTTTGACGGCTTGCCCGAATCAGCCTTTGCCCTGGTCAACAAGGACGACAAGAACGGCCCTGTCATGCTCCAGAATACCGGGGCTGCAAAATTCACCTACAGCCTCCTGTCCATGGCCGATTTCCGCTGCAGGATCGTCGAAAACGAATTTACCGGTCTGCATCTCAGCATTGACGGGCAGGACGTATGGTTCAGGCTCATCGGATCTTTCAATGCATACAATATCCTGTCGGTATACGCCACCGCGGTTTTACTCGGCCAGGAACCTTTCAGGGTACTCACCCTGCTGAGCAGCATGGGCCCTGTCGAAGGCCGGTTCAATTACATCAGCGGCCCGGGGAACATCACTGCAATCGTTGATTATGCCCATACCCCGGATGCCTTGAAGAATGTTCTGGAGACCATTAACGACATCCGCCGTCATAATGAAAAACTCATTACGGTTGTAGGTGCGGGAGGTAACAGGGATGCCACGAAAAGACCGGTCATGGCAAGAATTTCAGCCAGTCTCAGCGACCAGCTTATCCTGACCTCCGACAATCCCAGGTTCGAGGAACCTGAAGCCATCCTGGAGGAGATGATGAAAGGTATTGAAATTACCGATGCCCGCAAGGTACTCGTGATTGCCGACCGCAGGCAGGCTATTAAGACAGCCGTAACCCTGGCCGGGGAGAACGACATCATCCTGGTTGCAGGCAAAGGGCATGAGACCTACCAGGAGATCAAGGGGGTGAAATACCCCTTTGACGACAGGGAAATAGTGAAGGAATTATTTTCTATTAAACAATAGCCTATGTTGTACTATTTATTTACATGGCTGCATAAAGCGTTCAACGTCCCCGGGGCAGGATTGTTCCAGTACATTTCGTTCAGGGCTGCCTTTGCGCTGATCACTTCGCTGTTCATTTCGATGATCATCGGGAAAAGGCTGATCGGCTTCCTCAGGAAAAAACAGGTTGGGGAAACGATTCGTGACCTTGGCCTCACAGGACAGGTTTCCAAACAGGGGACCCCTACCATGGGCGGGCTTATCATCCTTGCTGCGATCCTGGTGCCCACCCTGCTCTTCGCCAAGCTTCATAACATCTATATCATCCTGATCCTGGTTGCAACAGTATGGCTTGGTTTGATCGGGTTCCTCGATGATTATATAAAGGTGTTCAAAAAGGACAAGAAGGGATTGCCGGGCAAATTGAAGATCCTTGGCCAGGTCGGGCTGGGCCTGATTGTTGGATTTACCATGTATTTCAGCGACAAAGTCGTGATCAGGGAGAAGACAAGGAACCAGGCTTATGTTTCTTCACAGGACATTTTTAAAGTTGAAAATGCTTCGGAAAGGATCAGCCCTTTTTCCAAGACCGAGATCAAATCGACAAAAACCACCATCCCTTTCATCAAGCATAACGAATTCGATTACAGCTGGCTCATTTCATGGATCAGCCCGGGGGCAAAGTCGTGGACATGGATTGTTTTTATTCCTATTGTCATTTTTATCATCATCGCGGTTTCCAACGGGGCCAATCTCACCGACGGGCTCGACGGACTTGCCAGCGGCACTTCGGCCATTATCGGGATAACACTGGGAGTATTGGCCTATGTGTCGGGTAACACAAATTTCGCCGATTACCTCAACATCATGTATATCCCGAATACAGGCGAGCTGGCGATCTACATTGCCGCATTCGTAGGGGCCTGTATCGGGTTCCTCTGGTATAATTCATACCCGGCCCAGGTTTTCATGGGCGATACCGGCAGCCTTGCCCTCGGGGGGATCATTGCTGTTTTCGCGATCATCATCCGCAAGGAAATCATGATCCCGATTTTCTGCGGGATTTTCCTGGTCGAGAACCTTTCGGTGGTAATGCAGGTGAGTTATTTCAAGTATACAAAAAGAAAATTCGGGGAAGGCCGTAGGATATTTAAAATGTCACCCCTACACCATCATTACCAGAAGCTGGGATATCATGAATCGAAGATCGTAATGAGATTTATGATCGTGGGGATCATGCTGGCGGTGTTAACAATAGTTACACTTAAAATAAGATAGCGGGAATTGACCAGTCACTGTTCACCAGTCAACAGTCAATTATAAAAAAGAAATAACATGTCACTAAAATAAAAAGCTATGACTTTAGAATCCCTGGCATTACAAGGAAATACGAATGTATACGACAACCTGGCGGCTACCGTTTCAGGTCGGATCCGTGAGGCCCGGAAGGCCTGTTTCAGGGAATGGTTTGCCGATTTCGGCAATACCGAACACAGGATGGAATTCGTAGCCAATATTCATGGCATCGAATTCATAAACGATTCCATGTCGGTAAGCTTGAACGGCGCCTGGTTTGCACTTGAAACCATGTCGAAACCTGTCATCTGGATAGCAGGGGGAGGGAGCTCGAATGAAGAGCTTGAATTCCTGAAAAAGCTCATAGAAAAGAAAGTCAAGGCTATTATCTGCCTCGGGCCGGGCAATGAATCCATCCATGAGTCTTTCGCTGATTCTGAAATTCCGATAGCCGACACCTATACCATGGCCGAGGCAGTTGAAGCCGCTTATTACCTCGGGCGGAAAGGCGATGTGGCTTTATTTTCGCCGGGATGCAAGGAGGATGCGATCTTCGACAGCCATGAAGCCAGGGGTATTGCTTTCAGAAATGCCGTTAAGAACCTTTAAGAGATCTGTATGGCCAACACGTTTAAGAACATCAAAGGCGATAAAGTGATATGGATTGTGGTTGTCATTTTATCGATATTCTCATTGCTGGCTGTTTACAGTTCAACCGGGACCCTTGCCTATAAAAAGCAGCACGGGAATACCGAATATTATCTTATGAAACACCTGCTCATCCTGGGTTTTGGATTCGGGCTGATGTATTTCACCCATCTGATAAAATATACTTATTTTTCAAGGATCTCGCAGATCGGGCTGATCCTGACCTTTCCTTTGCTTGCCTTCACTCTGGTTTCGGGCACCAATCTTAATGAAGCGAATCGCTGGCTTACGGTCCCTATCGTCAACCTGACCTTCCAGAGTTCCGATATGGCAAAACTCTTCCTGATCATGTATCTGGCCAGGGTACTGAGTAAAAAGCAGGAGCTTGTTGAAGATCTGCGGAAAGGATTCCTTCCTGTGATCCTTCCGGTAATCGCGGTCACCATACTTATTTTGCCTGCGAATTTTTCCACGGCAGCCATTTTATTTGTCACTTGCCTGGTGCTGATGTTCATTGGCCGTATCAGCCTGAAATACATTTTCTCGCTTATAGGGCTGGGGATTGTTTCGGTAGTCATGATTTTTGTGATCGCTATAGTTTTTCCCCACTTATTCCCCCGGGGTGAAACCTGGGTTAAACGTGTTGATCATTTCATCCACGACGAAAAGGCCAGTGCCGATGCCACCTACCAGGTTGACCAGGCCAAGATCGCTATCGGGTCAGGAGGGGTGTTCGGAAAATCCCCGGGAAAGAGCACCCAGAGGAATTTCCTGCCCCACCCCTATTCTGATTTCATTTTCGCAATCATTATTGAAGAATACGGGCTGATAGGGGGGAGCTTTGTGATGCTGCTTTACCTGATATTGTTTTTCAGAGTGATCAGGATAGCGGGGAAATGCCAGGGGAATTTCGGCGCCTTGCTTTCGCTGGGGATAGGATTCAGCATGGTGTTCCAGGCAATGATCAATATGGCTGTGGCGGTGAACCTGTTCCCTGTGACAGGGCAGACTTTGCCCCTGATCAGCATGGGAGGCACATCAATCTGGTTTACCAGCATTGCCATAGGGATTATTTTAAGCGTAAGCAGGATGACTGAGATCGACACAAGGAACGGAACCGAGGTGGAGATACTTACCGATCATGGCGCTAAAGAAATAGGAGACCTGGTTCCGGCTTAAATTATTCAGATGACGAAAATTATTATCAGCGGAGGAGGTACAGGGGGGCATGTGTTCCCTGCTATTGCTATTGCCAATGCCATCAGGGCAAAGCTTGCCGATGCTGATATCCTGTTTATCGGGGCAAGGGGGAAGTTAGAAATGGAGAAAGTCCCGGCAGCCGGTTACAGGATCGAGGGGTTGACTATTGCGGGCTTTCAGAGAAACTTAAGCTGGAAGAACCTGGTTTTCCCGTTCAAACTTCTCGGCAGCATGATCAGGGCGAGGAAACTCGTTTCAGGTTTTGGGCCTGATGTTGTGGTTGGGGTCGGGGGATATGCCAGCGGGCCGGTTCTCAGGACGGCGGTTGCCATGAAGATCCCCGCCCTGATACAGGAGCAGAACTCGTTTCCCGGCATCACCAACCGCATGCTGGCGGGGAAAGTCCAGAAGATCTGCGTTGCCTATATAGGGATGGAGAAATATTTTCCGAAGAAGAAACTGGTACTTACCGGAAACCCGATCAGGCAGGACCTGACAGGGTTGATCGGGAAAAGGCATGAGGCTGTGGATTATTTCGGACTGGCTGAAAACAAGACTACAATTTTAGTGATTGGCGGAAGCCTGGGGGCAGGCACAATAAATCAAAGTGTCATGCAATGCTTGATCAGCGGCAATCCCGGCGGGTCCGTGCAGTGGCTCTGGCAATGCGGAAAGTATTATTACGAAAAACTCAGGGAAGAACTTTCCCATGCAGGGATAAGCAACGAACGGGGGGATGTGAAACTCCAGGCCTTTATTGACCGCATGGACCTGGCCTACTCTGCTGCGGATGTGGTAATCTCCAGGGCAGGGGCCATTGCAATCTCAGAATTATGTGCAAGCGGGAAACCGGTCATACTGATCCCTTCTCCCAATGTGGCCGAGGACCACCAGACAAAAAATGCGATGGCTCTTGTTGAGAACAAAGCGGCTATGATGGTCAGCGACTGGGATGCAAAAGAGAAACTCGGGGGTACACTGACATCGCTGATCAACGACGCGCCCCTGCAGGAGGAACTGATGCGGAACATAAGGGCCATGGCGGCTCCGGATGCAGCAGACAGAATCGCCTCAGAGGTACTGGGATTAATTAAAAAAGTAAAGGAATAAACAACAAATGAAACCGCAGGATCTTTCATCGGTATATTTTCTTGGGATAGGCGGGATCGGGATGAGCGCCCTGGCCCGGTATTTCCTGCACCTGGGCGCAGCGGTCAGCGGTTATGATAAAACGCCTACGGCATTGACCACCCAGCTTGAGATGGAAGGAATGAAAATCCATTTCGGTGATGATCCGGCACTCATCCCGGCGAACACCGAACTTGTGATATACACACCGGCCATCCCGAAGGACAATAAAGAATTAAACTTCATCCTCAGGAAAAAGATTCTCATGATGAAGCGTTCGGAGGTGCTCGGGTTGATCTCTTCCGGCTACTTTACAATTGCTGTAGCAGGCACACACGGCAAGACCACAACCTCCACGCTGATAGCACATATACTAAAAAGTGCGGGCATCCCCCATATTGCATTCCTGGGAGGCATTTCAAAGAATTACGGAACCAATTTCCTTATTGAAACTTCAGGCCAGGCTGCTCCCGTTTGTGTTGTCGAGGCTGACGAATTTGACCGTTCATTTCTTCATCTGTCGCCCGATATTGCCATTGTCACATCAGCCGATCCCGACCATCTCGACATTTATCATACACATAAGGAGATGCTTGCTTCATTCGAAGAGTTCACAGGGAAGATAAGGGAAGGAGGCTCCCTCATCATGAAAGCCGGCGTAGGGCTGAAACCCCGGGGGCAATCGGCATATAATGTGTTTTCGTATTCCCTGGATATAAAGAAGGCTTCGGCGCCTACAGGGTCTATGGGGTTTAAAGCAGGGGGTTTTGGTATACGTAATGGGGTATACCATTATGATTTTTGCAGTGCAAACGATGTATGGAAAGACCTTGTGCTTGGGTTACCGGGATTGTTCAACCTTGAAAATGCCCTTGCCGCCAATTCCGCTGCATTCCTGATGGGCCTGAGCCAGTCGAAAGTATCCAGGGCGATGAAGTCATATAAGGGGGTGGTGAGGAGGTTTGACTTCCAGGTGAAAAAGAAGGGCTTCGTGTATATCGACGACTATGCCCATCATCCTGAAGAACTGAGAGCCTGCATTGAAGCGGTAAAAGAAATGTACCCGGGCCAAAGGATCACCGGTGTTTTCCAGCCCCATTTGTATTCAAGGACACGCGACCTGGCTGAAGAATTTGCAATGAGCCTCGACCTGCTCGAGGAAATCGTGCTGCTTGACATTTACCCGGCGAGGGAGAAACCGATAAAAGGTGTGAGCAGTGAACTGATACTGAAAAAACTGAAAACAGGGAATAAAATACTGATTGAAAAAGACAAACTGCTGAATTACCTGAAAAAACTCAGGCCGGCTGTCCTGCTGACTCTCGGGGCAGGCGATATAGACCAGCTTGTACCATCGGTCAGAAAAGCATTCGCAAAATGAAGAAGGTCTGGAAAATAGCTTATGTTTCTCTCTGGGTATTACTCGTGGCGGGGGCCTGTGTAATGGTTGGATTTACAAATTTTGAGCAGTATTACAGGCCCTGCAACAGAATCTATGTCACCATGGATTACGGCCAGGCCGACAAGCTCATCACGAAGGCAGATATCGACTCTATTATCCGCAGGAGCACGGGAAAGATCAGCGGCAAGCCAATGGGATGGGTTAACATACGCCAGATTGAGAAATCCATTACAGCCCAGGCTTACGTTGAAAAAGCGCATGTTTACGAAAGCCTCGAAGGGAACATTTTTGTCGAAGTCAAACAAAGGGAGCCCATACTGCGAATCATTAACAGCAAATTTGAATCGTTCTATGTCGACGGATCAGGGCGGCTGCTTCCCCCCAATCCTTTCTTTCCTGCCAGGGTTTTGATTGCAAGCGGGAATATTTCCCATTCGTACATGGCCAACAGGAATTTCAGGATAGAGACCCCAATGATGGGCGATACAGTCGGGCCGGCCGATACCCTGATGTTTGACCTTTACAAACTGGCCTTGTATATCAACCGTGACAAATTCCTGAAAGCCGAGATAGACCAGGTCTTTGTCACACCCTCAAAAGAATTCGAGCTTGTGCCCAAGGTGGGTCAGCATGTGATCATGCTCGGGCAGGCCGATAACCTTGACGAGAAATTCAGGAAGCTCATGGTTTTTTATAAGCACGGCCTTAATATCATGGGATGGAATAAATACAATTACATCAATATAAAATATAGAAATCAAGTAGTTTGTTCAAAACTTCATTAGAATATGAAAAACTCAGGCATCATTGTCGGTCTCGACATTGGGACAACAAAAATCGCCGTCATTGTAGGGCGTAAAAACGAACATGGGAAAATTGAAATTCTTGGCTATGGGAAAGTCCCCAGCATTGGCGTGAAACGAGGGGTCGTAGCCAACATTGAAAACACAGTGCAGTCGATCCGTGAAGCTGTGGCTGAAGCTTCGTCCAAATCGGGTGTCGACATCAAGTATGTGAATGTTGGCATTGCCGGCCAGCATATTAAAAGCCTCCAGCACAGGGGAAGCATGATACGCGAAAATTTCGATACCGAGATCAGCCAGGAGGATATCGACAAGCTTTGCAACAGCATGTATAACCTCAACATGAACCCCGGTGAAGAAATCCTCGATGTTATTGCCCAGGAATTCAGTATTGACGGGGATCACGGGATTCCAAAACCAAAAGGCATGAACGGAAGGCTGCTTGAAGCAAATTTTCATATAATTATCGGACAGACTGCTGCAGCAAAGAACATATATAAATGTGTCAGGAAGGCCGGGCTGGAGGTAGTTGAGCTGATACTGGAGCCGATTGCATCGGCCGAAGCGGTATTGAGCGAGGATGAAAAGGAAGCAGGGATAGTGCTGGTCGACATTGGTGGAGGCACATCCGACATAGCGATCTTTCATGAAGGGATCATCCGCCATACAGCCGTTATTCCTCTGGGGGGCGAGATCATTTCCGAAGATGTCAAAGAAGGCTGTTCCATAATAAAGAAACATGCCGAGGAACTAAAGATAAAATTCGGATCGGCCCTGGCCCGTGAGAACAAGGAAGAGGAGATTGTGGCCATCCCCGGTCTCCGCGGCAGGCCCCCCAAGGAAATCAGTCTTAAAAACCTTGCCAGCATTATTCAGGCGAGAATGGAAGAGGTCATAGAGCACATCTACTATGAGATCAAGAATTCAGGTTACGAGAAGAAACTTCTTGGCGGGATCGTCCTCACCGGTGGTGGGGCACAGCTTAAACATATAGCCCAGCTGACCGAATTTATCACAGGCTTTGATACCCGCATAGGCTATCCCAATGAACATCTCAGCAATGAAATCCCGCCCGAAATGGCAAGCCCCATGTATGCCACAGGGGTTGGCCTGGTCGAGATCGGGATTGAACGTTATGAAAAAGAGCAGGAAAAGCTGAAAGACGTTGAGGAAGAGCCGGAAGAACCAAAGGAGGAACCGGGGAAACAAAAGAAAGTAAAAGTAAAGAAAGTGAAGGATCCGGCTAAGATCAGGAGGTCCTTCCCCGAGCTTTTCCTTGACAAGATAAAAGGCTTATTTGAGGAGGATATTGAATAAGCC
>Ga0194054_10000049_pt1 | contig 55293 bp, 50 predicted proteins | sample SepL2210m_MetaG_FD_163628 | JGI IMG/M metagenome (GOLD analysis project Ga0194054, IMG submission 163628) | Anoxic zone freshwater microbial communities from boreal shield lake in IISD Experimental Lakes Area, Ontario, Canada - Sep2016-L227-10m | ecosystem: Environmental > Aquatic > Freshwater... | reverse complement strand
GGGTGAGGGGAAGAGCGCGGAGCGCGGAGCGCCGAGCGCCCTCACCCCTCTCGGCTCTCGGCGCTAAACGCTCCGCGCTCTTCTCCCGCTCCGCGCTCTTCCCCCGCTCCCTGCTATCCCCCTTTCTATCCTCGGCCCTCGGCGCTCCACGCTCCACGCTATTCCCCGCTATGAGTCCCTTAGATCAGCCAATAATTCGCAAGTTCATCGAAGATGCGGGGAATACCACCCAGGCGCTTGGGGTGGGCCGTGTCATTGGGCAAATATTCGGGTACCTCTATTTTAGTGAGGAGCCGCGGGGGTTAGACGACATGAAGGAGGCCCTTGGTATCAGCAAAGGCTCTGCCAGCATGGGCGTACGCCAGCTTGAACAATGGGGAGCAGTTCAGCGCGTTTGGGTCAAAGGTGACCGCAAGGACTACTATACTGCCAACGACTACTTCGGGAAGATCATCCGCAACATCGCCTCCGATCTTATGGGAAAGCGTCTTGCGGCCTTATCGCAGTCTTTAGATGCGGCCGAGCGGGAATTAAAAGGCGATCCCTCACTTAGCAACTCGGCCCTTCGACTGGGCTCAGGGCAGGCAACCCAACAACCCAACAACTCACCCTTCCTTCATGGAAGGGTGGCTCGCTTGCGTGAATTTCAGGAAAAGGTAAACAAGACTTGGAACAACCCCATTGTGAAGTTGATGCTGAAGTAGCAGTTGGTGGCGGCTACTTCGGTCATTTGTTATGGGTTATTAACTGTAAGGTGATTATATATAATTAATTTGCTAAATTATTACTAAATATATAAAATTTAGCGCATGAGCCAAGTCATTAAATTTGAGAATCTGCAAGACCGGATTATTGAGCTTAGAGGACAACGCGTTCTGCTTGATTGCGATGTTGCCGAGCTTTACGGTGTTGCGACCCGAGATGTCAATAAGGCGGTTGCCAACAATCAGGGAAAGTTTCCAGAAGGGTACGTTGTTGAGCTAACACGACATGAAAAAGAGGGACTGGTGGAAAATTTCCACCGGTTTGGTAGGCTCAAACACTCGACTGTCAATCCCAAGGCGTTTCCCGAGAAAGGCCTATATATGCTGGCCACCATTCTCAAGAGCTCGAAAGCGTTTCAGGCGACGCTGGCCATCATTGAGACGTTTACGCAAATTCGCGAACTGTCCAAAAACATCCGGGATCTGCCGATGGTCCAGGACAAGACGGCGCAGAAGGCGCTAATGCAGAAAAGCGGAGAATTGATTGCCGGAATTTTAGATGACGACCTTCGAACAAGCGATACCGAGACCTCTATTGAGTTGAATTTTGCTGTGTTAAAATTCAAGCACACGATCAAGAAGAAGAAAGACCCGTAAGTCTCCGCCACAGGCGGATGTGGGACCATATAGGGGCCTAACTCCGGCCGACATGCTGGCGGCTGCGGGACTATATGGGTTACACGTTTTCGGAATTCAATAACGAATAACCAATATCTGGGCTCTGGATTTGCATATGCTTGCAGATTGAGCGTTCGGCGTTATTGACCGAGCGTGAACTGAAAAATACGGTAAATTCGCAGAGATAAGGCATGTGCGTCTACTAATGTCCTTTCCTAACCAATGCGTGACTATACCAAAATTGTAGCCTGGCAGAAAGCGGATGACCTAACTGTTGCGGTTTACGAAGGTACGCGGTCTTTCCCCAAAGATGAGTTGTATGCATTGACCAGCCAACTTCGCCGCGCGGCATACTCTGTACCTGCCAATATTGTGGAAGGTTCGTCTCGTGAGTCCAAGAAAGACTACTTGCATTTCCTTTACATTGCACGTGGGTCACTATCGGAAACCCGCTACTTTATTCATCTCTCTCGCAGGCTGAAATACGCTGATGACGCAGCATGCAAGCTGCTGCTTGATCAGGCCAACGAAACCATGCGTGTCTTAGCTGGTCTGATCAACGCCGTGGAGCAAGAAGCAGGCAGCGTTACGCGGGTAATTGCGAAGGTGACGAGTGCGGTCGTGATCAGTCTGGGATGGGTGATCCGGCCATAGACCATGAGGATTTGTGCCCTAACAGCCTGTTGAAAAACACTTGCTGGTATTCTTTTTTCAATGTGGGAGGGGCGCGACAGGCTCATATGAGCGCCTAAAATGAACTATCGCCGCACGGAGTGCGCCTCCCACATTGAAGACATCTGTTTTTCGACAGGCTCCTAAGTCACTAAGTCATTCATTTCTTCCGATAGGAATAATCCCCAAAATCGACATGAATCGCATCTTGCATTCTCCTAAAGGTCTAAGGTCTAAGGTCTATGGTCTATGGTCTCATTTCCGCACCCCCAAGGTGCGAAAATGACCTTCCCCCTCACCCTCATTTTCATCTGGCTTGTTTTCTGGCGTCCGCAGGAGTGGCTGCTTCCTTGGATGTATGGCGTGCCGGTGCTGAGCGGGGTGGTGTATGCGGCTTTGCTAGGGCTGATTATGGAGGCTAGCCAGAAAAGCATCACCATGCCGAAAACCCCTGCAGTGAAGCTGGCCGTGGGGCTCTGGTTTGCAGCCATAATGTCTCATGTGGCGCACACCTATTTCCAAGGGGCTATAAACACCATTGTACCAACATTTAAAATATCTCTTCTTTTGGTGTTACTGCTGGTGGTGATCAATCAAATAAATCGTGCGCGGCTGGTCGTGTTGATCTTTGTGATGGCGGCAGTTGTGATGTCGGTTCACGCTATTCTTCAATACAACACGGGGGTTGGTTTCGCGGGATCGGGGCCGATAGTTTGGTGGAATTCAGATAAGCATAAATTAATCATACAAACCCTGTTCTTCGGCATCTTCTCGGATCCGAATGATATGGGGCAATTTCTCGGGTTGGCGATCCCTTTCGTATTTGCCTTTCCCAGGCGCATGAATCCCATTACGTTCCTGATGGCGGCGGGAGTGGTGTGGTTTGTTGCCGAGGCACTCCTGACAACGCATTCGCGCGGGACCTTAGTGGGAGTGTTTGCGATGTTGGCCTGCATGTTGCTTTTACGCTTCCCTGTAAAGTGGATGCCCTATCTAGCGGCGATAGGTTTGGTGGCAGGGTTAGGGTTTTGTGCAGTATTTGGTTCTTCCCTATTAGATATGTCGGCACGGGATCGGATTGTTTTTTGGGGTTATGCTAACAGGTATTTTAAGAGCAGTCCGATTAACATGCTCTTTGGAGGGGGGTATGGTATGTTTGCTGAAATTACCGGTACAGACCGGGCGGCGCATAATGCCTTTGTATGCTGTTATGCGGAACTCGGGTTGATTGGGTATTGGTTCTGGTTCAATCTTTTGTCACTTGGGGTGATTGGGTGTTGGCGGACGCGGGCTGTGTTTAAGCGACCCAGGAATGGGGCGCAATCTTATTTGAAGCGTCTATCAGGACTGAGTATTGTAGCCATGGCTGGATTTGCCGCGTCTTCATATTTTCTGAGCCGTGCCTATGTTTATCCCTTTTTCTTCCTGTTTGGTTTAATGAATGCCATTCCGGTAATTGCTCAGCGATATCTTCCGGAGGATTATCCTCCACTTATAAATTTCCGGAAGGATGTGATGGTGACGGGTACTCTGGCAACACTGGGGAGCATTGCCTATATCTATGCATCCGTATTGGTGCTAAATAGGGCCTATGGCGGGTAGGGGTTGCGGGGGAGACCGTAGACTCCAGACTTTAGGCCATAAACTTTGAAGATGAAGAATAGAATCCGTTTGATTCCAAATGTAGTAACCGCTGTCCTCAGCGGTGATGACAATACAAAAGCGCCGGTGAGGACACCGGCTACTACAATAAAGACAAGTAATTGACTATGAGCACTTCTCACACTTCGGGTTTCACATCTAACGACTCTCCAAAGATCACCGTTTATCGCCCTAATATGCGGCATGAGCTTGGGTTCTTTCAAACTTGGGCGGTCATGTCCCGCAATGTCTGGGGGGCGCGCGAGCTGATCTGGCAGTTATTTAAGCGCGACTTTCTGGCGGGCTACAAGAAGTCTTTTGTCGGCTTTTCCTGGGTTTTTGTTTCTCCGATTTTGGGGATTGTATCTTGGATATTCCTCCAGAAGACTGGGTTGTTGAAGCCGGGTGATGTTGGTATTCCCTATCCGGCGTATGTGCTGATCGGTACCTCAATGTGGGCGCTTTTTATTGGCTTTTTCGGATCTGCATCATCCACGCTATCGGCGGGTGGTGGGTTATTGATGCAGGTGAATTACCCCCATGAAGCCCTTTTATTCAAACAACTTGCCACCCAATTGGCCAATTATCTGATCGGTTTCGTGATGAATATCTGTGTTTTGCTGGCCTTTCATGTTGTCCCCAGTTGGGGGATACTGTTACTTCCCCTGGTAGCGCTGCCGTTGTTCTTTTTGGCGACAGCGGTGGGGCTTATGGTGTCGATGATCTCGGTAGTGGCATATGACCTCAGTCGAATGGTAGATATTGGCATGAGTATTTTGATGTACACCACGCCGATCATCTATTCTGCCAGCAATAGCAGTGAGGGGCTTCAACTCATCAATCGATGGAATCCATTGACCTACTTGGTGTGTTCCTGCCGGGATATGATCATTTATGGTCATTTATATCACCCCAAAGGCTACTTTATAGCGGCGACGATCTCTCTGGTGCTATTCATGATTTCATGGCGCCTGTTCTATGTGAGTGAGGACAAGCTGATAGAGAGAATGGTGTGAGGGTGTGAAGAGAGCCCCTCGACTGAAGGGATTCTTAGACATAATATACACAATGCAGCAAAATGGTTATTGACCAGGAGCGAAGCTAACAAGGTGGCAGCCGACGTCCCCGGCGGCTGCGGGACCCTGCAAGGGCTTTAAAAGGGACCATGCGTTCGCCGAGGACGTCGAACGCCACCAGTTTGAAAGACAAATGAGAGGCGAGGGAGTTGCGAAATAGCACGAAGCACATGTAGTAACCTGTACCTTGGTTTTTCATTCAATCTAGGGTATATTAGCGACGTTAGAGTATTTGAATGAGATGCGCCGTGCGGCGGCGGTCAAGTGGTATGAAATGCGCAGGATATCTCAAGGGAAAGCCGCTGAGTTGTGTGGGGTATCACGTTCCGAGTTCATCGGGATCCTGAGCGACTACCGGGTTTCCGTTTTGCAGGATGATTCTGCATCACTTGCCGTCGAGGTCAGTACGTAATAGATAACGCCTAAATAACAGAGTATAAGTAAAAAAATGCGAGGTAAAAGATGAAAGAATGGATCACAGTCGATTTCGCGATATGCGGAGGGAAGCCTGTTATTACCGGAACCCGCATTCTGGTTAAGAATATTCTTGGGATGGTAGCGGGCGGATACACGCTGAGCCGGATAATTGAAGCCTATCCGGAACTCACAATTGAAATGGTTGAGGCGGCGCTGGAGTATGCGGCCTCTGTTATCGATGAAGAACAAGTCCTGGCCCATGCGTAAACTGGTAATGAATGTTCTGATAGACCAGAATGTGCCAGTTGCCGCTGCCGATTGGTTACGGGGACAACATCCGGACTGGAATATTAGGCATGTAAATGAACTTGGGTTTGAGGGGAAAAGTGATACGTTTCTATATCAATGGGCGCAGCACAAACAAGCCATTGTTATCACGTATGATGAGGATTTTGCAGATGCAAGGTGTTATCCGCTCGGGTGCCATCATGGTGTGATTCGTCTCCGAGTGTGGCCGACAACGATTGAACACACAATTGAGGCGTTGAAGCGGCTGCTTGAACAGTTACCTTCGCCCGAGTGGTGCCGCAGTCTCATCATCATAGATAATCGTAAAATCCGCGTGAGAAAGCTCACTCACCTTCCTTAACTCTTCACTCGTAACCCATCACTCTTCACTCTCTGTGAACTCCTCGCTCATCACTGATCACACTTCACTTCCTCCGGACGTCGTCCTCAGCGTGCGCAACGTCTCCAAAAAATTCTGTCGCAACCTCAAGCGCTCCATGGCGTATGGGATGAGCGACCTCAGGAAACGCTTTATGCGTATGCGGCCATATAACGCATATCAAACCGATGATGGTTGATGAATATATCAAAGATATTGTTGCCGTCCGAACCCGGTATGAGCAAAATCTGAACCTAAAAAATCGACAATATCGTGTCTGCTGGTAACATTTATTGTAAGTTGAAAGATCTAATGTCCGATTGGTCAAAAAATACAGTCATTCAAAAAAGATAACTCTATGGATAAGTTTCCCGCAATTTCAGCCCATTCCCGCAGTTTGTCAGTTGTCGTGCCGGTTTATAATGAAAGTGAATGTTTCCAGCCGCTTTTAACCAGGCTTCTTTCCCTGCGCGACCGCCTGCGGGATGTGGAATTGGAGTACATCTTTGTCGATGATGGATCCAATGACGGAACCACGGTTCTGCTAGCCACTGCAGCGAATGAATATAGTTGTGTCAAGATGATTCTCCTCAGTCGGAACTTTGGACATCAAGCTGCTCTTACCGCTGGTGTTGACCGCGCCGACGGCGATTGGGTGTGCATCATTGATGGCGATTTGCAGGATCCGCCCGAGCTTATCCCTGAAATGCTTGCTAAGGCGAGTGAAGGTTACGACATTGTTTATGCCCAACGCCGTTCGCGTGACGGCGAAACTCGATTTAAAAAAGCGACAGCATCCCTGTTCTATCGACTCATCACCGTTCTCTGTAAAATTGAAATCCCTCCCGACACCGGTGATTTTCGCCTTGTGTCGAGGCGTGCAATTCTGGCCTTTCGCCAGATGCGAGAGACGCATCGGTTTATTCGTGGTATGGTCCCATGGTTGGGATTTCGAAGTGCACCATTTCTCTATGATCGCCAAGCCCGCTATGCGGGCAGCACCAAGTGGCCCATTCGCAAGATGCTTCATTTCGCCATGGATGCACTGTTTTCGTTCTCGAATTTCCCGTTGCGTCTAGCCGTTTTTCTTGGTTGTGGAATGACGGTGTTTAGTTTTATTGGTCTCCTCGTGATATTGTATTTCCGCTTCATGACAACGTTTTATGTGCCGGGCATTTCGGCTGTCATATTCCTCATCCTGTTAACCAGCGGAATGCATTTTGTAGTTCTGGGTATCTTCGGGGAATACATTGGCAGAATTTTCGAGCAATCCAAACAGCGGCCTTTATATATAATTGCAGCGACAGCCAATTTGCCAAATCCTTAAAGCCAATATCATATGTTTTCAAAATTATCTAAGTTGACATTGGCTCGCGCTGCGCTGTTGCATGATGTGCCCATCTACATCCAGTTTTATATCACTGCTCGATGTAATCTTACGTGCAAACAATGCAATATTATTTACGCTAACTCGGACGTTCGCGAATGCACGCTGGATGAGATCCAGCGCATCGCAGATAACTTCGTCAAATTGCGCGTTGCCATGGTCTTGCTCACAGGAGGCGAACCTTTTGCCCGCCAGGATCTGCCCGCCATCATTCGCGCGTTCGAGTCGCGCGGCATCCATGTTCGCATGCAAACCAATGGCCTTGCGAGCGAGGAGCGCATCCAGGAGGTTGTTGCAGCTGGTGGTCTCGACGTTTCCATCTCCCTCGACTCGCTTTGGCCGCCCAGACAGGATGATATAAATGGGGGCTTTGTCAAATCCTGGCATGATGCGCTACGAGCCATGGCCAATTTTAGCCGGTACCTTCCGCGCGAGGGGTCATTTGGGTCTATAGGGTGTGTTTTGCAGCGCGATAACCTCGGCGATATAGAGGATGTGATACGGTTTGGGAGTGAGGTTAGTTGGTATACGTCTCTTGTCCCGATTCATGTTACAACGCTCGACCTTCCAATGAACTTCCGGACATTTGATCAGAGCCTTCGCTGGAAGCCTGAGGAGTTACCCGTTGTGAATTCCTGTATTGAGCGGATTCGTCGCATGCGCCGTGAAGGATACCTGCTTTATGACAGCGATCAGTATCTGGATGACATAAAGCGATTCATAGCAGGCGATTCCACAACTTGGCGAAGTAAGAACGATGGTGTCTGTGATAGTCCCAATCTTTACTTTTCCGTTCTGCCCAATGGGAATTTTTCTCCGTGTTGCGATCACCGGATTGGGGGATCAATCCCAGTATATGCACCTGAGTTTCCGGCCATCTATCGAAGTCGTAAGTTTCGCGATGAGGTTCTTGCCGTAACCCGGACTTGCCCGGGGTGTATGTATGGAAGTTACCCCGAGATGAGCATTGCAATGCGTTTTTTTGCGGCCAAACTAGAGCGGATGAAACTTTTTCTCACATCACCTCCAACAAAGCGTTGGCCCATTACTTATGATCAGTTGGTCTCAATCGCAGAGCGGATTCGTAGTGAATCACGCGAGCGTCTTCAGTTGCCCATTCCTTCAGATTCTCAATCTTGAGTCTCCAGAGTCGAATCTCATGCCAAAAAAAATACTTTTTGAGAGTGCGATTCACCAACTCGCCGCCGCGGGGCGTCGCCGCCTTGAAACTTTAGGAGCATATCAAGCCGATATCACCACACTTCGAAAATTTCTGCAATCTTTGCGCTTTGAGGTTGAAGGAGCAAGAACATTAAAGGCCAATTGGTCGTTTCCTGCTTCTGGCTCAGCCACAGTGGATTTCACAGATGCTAAATTGTATCAACGGGGTGATGCTTGCCTCGCGGCACAACAAAAATGCGAAGGCGGTCATAACTTCAGTGGGGATGCAGTTGAGCGGCACAACCGCAAATGTTTCGATCGCTGTTTCGACGAACTGGTTGCGGCAGCCGCCATCACTTTGCATAAATGAAAACTTCAAACCAAAATCTCCATGATGAAGCCCAATTCCATGATGAGTGGGCCGACAGTGTGGACATCACCAAGATTGATGTGCGGCAGATGTGCGAAGCCTGTACGGCGCCTGAGCTAAGGTATATCCGTGCGACTTTGGGTGACCTGCACGGCAAGCGATTGCTCGATGTCGGTTGCGGCCTGGGCGAAGCGGGTGTCTATTTCGCTACGCTTGGGGCGCAAGTCACCTTGACTGATCTCTCTGCCGGGATGCTCCGCGCCGCAGAGCGGTTGGCTGTACACCATGGTGTGAGCGTCCGAATTCACCAAGGTGCGGCCGAGACGCTAAAGCCTCAGAATGATGAGTTATTTGATATTATCTATGTCGGGAACGCTTTTCACCACATTGATATTACCAAAACCCTTGACCAGCTCTTGCCGTTGTTGCGCCCTGACGGCGTTTTGGTTAGTTGGGATCCCATGCTATATAATCCGCTCATTCAGCTCTATCGCCGCTTGGCCAAAAAGGTGCGTACCGAGGAGGAACACCCGCTCAAAGCAGCGGATGTAAGACTTATCACCTGTCGTTTCGAACAGGCTGACACGAAATTCTTTTGGCTTTTTACTCAAGCGGTGTTTATCGCGATGTTTGCTCTACAATGGCGGCACCCCGGAAAAGAGCGATATTGGAAGAAAGTCATTGAAGAGGCGAACCGTTGGGCACCGATTTATCAGCCTCTTGAATTTTTAGACCGAATTGTACTCTGCGTTTTTCCTTTTCTGGGTTGGTTGTGTTGGAATGTCGTAATTGTTGCGCGCCGACCGCGCTATATTACCAGATTGAGAAAGTGAGCCTATGGCGGCATTAAATAAACATCAAATCAAACCATTTTATTGCGAAGCTCACGCAGCAAGGGATTCAGCGGATGAGCGAAACCGATATTATGGAGACAAACCAATCAATTTAATGTTTTTATTGGAAAACAGATATTCTTGGATGAATCGGTTTCTAAGTGCTTCTTCAAGTGGCTTGGAAGTGGGAAGCGGGTCAGGGCTTAGCAGAGAATATGTAAAATCCGGGCCTTTTCTGCTAAGCGACTTTACAAATGCAGAGTATTTGGATGTAAAGAAAGTGGATGCCTTAAATACTCCGTTTAGAGCTAAGGATTTTGACTTTGTTGTTGCTAGTCATGTTATACACCATGTCCCTAATCCGATGATGTTTTTCAGTGAAATGGCGCGCATCCTAAAGCCTGGCGGCCTTTTGTTGATAAACGAAGTGAAATGTTCAATTTTAATGAGGGCGATCTTACGCCTGATGAACCACGAATCCTACGACTATGGAGTATCTGTATATGACCGGACAGCGATGATGAAATTGAATGCAGACGATCGCTGGGAAGCGAATTGCGCCGTTCCAGATTTGTTATTCGATGATTTACGTGAATTCGACAAAAATGTCTCGAGTTTCAAGGCGATTCATCATGAATACTCTGAGTGCATAATCTTATTGAACTCTGGAGGAGTAGATCGTGCGACCTTACATATCCCACTGTTTAGATTCTTTAAAAGAATGGTTCTCGCCTTAGATCGTGGCTTAATTTCCTTGTCTCCAGACATATTTGCTATGTCTCGCCGAGTTGTTCTGCAGAAGCGTGCTGAAGACTAACCGAGTTTGGAAGCATTTTCGTCTGTTCAAGCGGGCTTCATCGAAAGCTCTTCCGTAACTCTAAATAGGTATATTTAAGGATCGAGCGGCGGGGGATATTAACATTCGTTTTGCGGAAGGTTGGCCGATCCATTATCAGGCTAAGTCTGTAATGGCGACATAGATATGATCAGTGTTGTTATTCATTTAGTCGCCCAAAGCATTGTGCTAGGCGCAGAGACAATGGGGGTCTTGGGACTGCTTGCCGTTCTTGGAGCCGGCCCAGTTTGGCTGGTATTCCCGTCCTTCGCGAAGTTACGTTGGCCGATTTTTGCTCCGCTAGCCGGGTTGGCAATCGTTACAATCATTGGCGTGCCTTTGGCATTGATTGGAGGGGCGGTGGCATATGTCGCCCCGGTAATATTTGCGGGAGGGATCCTCGGTTCGCTAATCGTTACGCTACGCATGTCTAAGAACCAGCGAGGGAGACGTATCCTGTTGACATGGGTAAGGCGCCGTTTTTTGGCAGGCGCAGGGGTGCTGATAGTAGTCGCTGTCGCATCGACGGCGCTGATAACTCAGGGAGGCCGAGGTAGTGTGCGCGATGTCTGGGGTTCGGGCGACTTCGGGGCGTATTGGATAGTCTCGGATTATATGCAGCAGCACGGTGCAAATCTTGATGCCTATCAGAATCAAACAGCTTTTCATGCAGTAGACATTCAGGCTCACCTTAGTAAGCATGCAAGACTTGGCTGTATGGTCTTTCTGGCATATATGGGGTCGATATTGTCGCCATTAGCCATTCATCAAGTCATCGTGCCTTCAATCGTGGCGTTAATACTGTTAATGCTTGGCTTGGCCCAATGTTGGCTGGATTCTGAGATTCCTCACCCACAGTACGTTCTGGTGATATTGCTTCTCCACCCGTTTCTTTATTTTCTTCTCTACTTCACTTATGTAAGTCAAGCATCTGGCGTGGTGCTTGGCATGGCTGGCTTATTGATCGGTGGACGTAAAAAGGCAGGGAAGATTGAAGCGATACTCTCTGGATGTCTAATAGGAACCGCCATTCTTCACTATCCATCTATGCTGCTGGTAGCAGGGGTTTTCTGGGTCATGCAATTTGCCGTGCGATTTCGCCTCGGCCAAGAGTGGTGGGCTTATCTTGGTCCGCTCACCATTCTGGTAGTGGGCGGTATATATCTGCCCAACACGCTTAACGAGTTGATTTGGGTCGCGCGCACCGCAATCCCTCCGGGGTGGGATTGGCGTGGCCTCATTGGATCGTTCGAATTTGTGGGTCTCCGCTCTGTCCTCGGCTATGAAATGCCGGAAGCACGGAACATGGTCGTGAGGGTCGCGGATTATGCCCTTATCATCGCTCTGGGTGTATTTCTCTATGCAGGTTTTAAATATAGCCGCATGCGGATAGTAGCTTTGACGATTGCAGTCACGACCGCTCTTTTATCAATGGTTGCCGTCTTGAAATACCTGCAGCATGTTCCACATGCAAGTCATGCTATAGTGAAAAACCTTTCACTATTCCCGATTTTCTTTTGTTTGATTGCTGCCGTTCCGGTGGCGCATAAGTGTGCGCATTTGTCAGTGATGAGACGTTTAATTGTTAGTGGCTTTCTTTTATCGGTCATCGTTTTGGGACAAGGTCTTGCTCTTATGCGCAGTGAGAGACAAGAGGCTTGGTGTAATGCGGACCTGATTCAGTTGACGCGTCGTCTTCTCGCCAGATCGCCTGAAGTTAAAGTTAAACTTGCGATCTCTAATCCCCATAATCGGAAATACTTCAGAGAGAAGGGAATAACCGCTGGATCGCTCTTGGAGCGTTTGCCGACTATGGAATGGGAAATAGCGGCTCCGATCGTTCGTGATGAGCGTCGATTGGCGCAAAAGGATTCAATGATGCAGTCGAACTGTTTCGCAATACTCTCAGCTCGTGAGATGTTGCCCCCTGTTGATGCCAGCTTGATTGCCGATCATGAAGGTGAATACTATGCCCTGCCGACGACACTTTTGGTTCGACAGGATTTAAGGAATGAGCGACTGTAAGGAACATGAAACATATCGAGCCGAGGTCATATCATGACTCTGTGTGAATACTTACCAAAGCACTTTAGCTCGCATCAGCGGGGATCTCAGCTCTACGTCAAATTAGTTTGTTTTCTCCAAATCATAACCAAGATGCGATTGATTCAAGTCGTAAGGTATTAATGAAACGAATGAAACTGATCCCCTTCCCAAATAATGCAACCAATCAACAAATGACCCCAATCCCAAATAACCCGTCACTCTCCCTCCCTGATGACGTTGTTCTCAGCGTCCGCGGCGTTTCCAAGAAATTCTGTCGCAACCTCAAGCGCTCCATGATCTATGGAATCAAGGATCTGACAAGGAATATGCTGGGCGTGAGATCCTCAACAGCGCAGCAACCTGACAACTTAGCAACTGGTGAAGGTCTCCGCCGCGATGAATTCTGGGCTGTTCAAGACATCCACTTCGAGTTAAAACGCGGGGAATGTCTTGGTCTGATTGGGCGCAATGGTTCGGGTAAGTCCACTTTATTACGTCTGTTGGCTGGCATATATCCTCCTGATGCGGGAGAAATTGCGGTGAGAGGAAGAGTGGGCGCCCTGATTGCATTGGGTGCAGGATTTCACCCTCACATGACAGGTCGGGAAAACATTTATCTCAATGGTGCGATTCTTGGTCTTAGGCGCAAAGAAATTGATGACCAGTTTGATGAAATAGTTGATTTTGCGGATATTGGCGACTTCATTGACGCACCTGTATCCACTTATTCGTCAGGCATGTCAGTTCGACTTGGCTTTGCCGTGGCAACGGCCAGTATTCCCGATCTTATTTTGATAGATGAGATTCTCGCGGTGGGTGACATGAATTTTCACGCCAAATGTTACCATCGAATCGGAAAAATCCTGAAACATGCAGCGGTGGTGTTTGTTAGCCACGATATGGTGCAGGTGTCACGAATTTGTGATACCGTAATGCTTCTCGAAAAAGGACGAATTCTTCATTGCGGTGCGACTCAGAGCGGAGTTGACTTGTATTCATCCCTGGCGATAGGGTCAAAAGGTGTCCCAAAGATAACAATTTTGGATCCTAGGATTATAAACTTCACTCCGAGTTTAGACAAATCGGTTCTACAATATGGCGACATGCTTGACGTCACATTAACTTTCGATTCCAGGGAGAATCTAGAGACTGGATTATGCCTATTTACGCTGGGGGCTGCAGAAATATTTTACTCCCAGACTAATTTTACAGACATGTTGAAGCGAATACCACGAGGTCAGTCCACTTTGATATTTCGTTTGGGCCCGATTCACCTTCGGAAAGACGACTATGATTTGAGCGTAACGATTACAGATTCCACCAAAAAGAATACTCTAATCCATGCTATGAACTGTGTGAAGACACGTATGGTTGGCGATCGAGGCTGGGGTGGTGCCTATCAAATTCCAGTTTCACCGGTTTCTCCTTGCTAAAGTCATAATCCTAATCAATGCGTAACAAAAATTCCAAAACATGATTAATTCTTAAACCCTGAATTTTGCACCTGAATACGTGATTTGAGATTGAAAAACCATCTGGGAACCCCGATATGATTGACTGAAGTTCAAATCGGTTAACCCTAAACGGAGGTCACCCAGATGGTTATGCGGAAAGATGCGGCAAAAAGGAGTCGTGGACAAGTCAAAAAAGGGCAGGACGCGGACGCGCGAAAGACGGTGATTACGTCGGACACACCCTACGCCGAATGTTCCGAGCGGCTGACGGCGTTCGGCGGCTTGCTGGCGCTGGTGAAGTTTCTGGACTTGCTCGACTTTAAGAAGACGTTGGAAGGGCATTACGTTCGCCCGAAGCGGGAAGCTGAATTGGGTGATTATCGGATGGTTCTGGGGATGCTGACGATGTTGTTTATTGGATTTCAACGGCTGGGACATCTCGCCTATGTGCGCAGGGACGCAATGATCTGCGGCGTCTTTCACGTTAAGGCGTTGCCCGTGGTCAGCACGTTCTGGCGCTATCTGACCTCGCTGGGGATCATGCAGTCGGCCTCGTTGCTGAGGTTGGGGGCCGCCTTGCGAGCGAAGGTGTGGGCGCTGTGTGAATACGAGCCGCGCCGGGCGACGGTGAACATCGACACGACTGTGGCCACGGTGTACGGGGAGATCGAAGGGGCGCGCAAAGGGCACAACACCAAGCATCGTGGCAAGAAAGGGTTGCGACCGGTTCTGTGTTTTATCGAGGAGACGCGGGAATATTCGTGCGGGACTCAGCGGCGCGGCGAGACGATCAGCAACGAGGAAGCGGCCCGTCAAATTCGGCAGTTTCGCAAGCAGTTGCCCGAGTGCGTGAAGGAGATTCGGGTGCGGGGAGATGGTGAATTCATTGGGTGGGAGAGCATAAAAGCCTGTCTGGACGAGGGTTTTGTCTTCACCTTCGGGAACAAACGCTGCACTCCGCCGTTTCTCGAAGACGGCTGGTATCGACATGGGGAATACGAATACAACGAGTGCGACTACCAACCGATGGGCTGGGAGCAGCCATTCCGATTCGTCGTCATGCGTATCCGCGAAGATCAAAGAGGCGATCGGCAATTGAAGCTGCTGGAGTCGGAGAACTTTCTCTATCGGGTGTTTGTGACCAACGCGAAAGGCCGCTCCCATCAAGGCATTGATGATTATGACCAGCGTGCTGACGTGGAGAATCTGATCGGGGAAGCACAACGCGAGGGCGTTCTGGCGATTCCATCGAAGCGGTTCCAGGCTCACCATGCGTTTTTCCAGATCGTCATGTTGGCCTACAATCTGTGGCGGTGGATGAAGCTTCTGGCCGGGCATGCGCAGCGTGAGGCGAAGGGGGTAGCCTCGAAGGATGATCGGAGGCAAATCACCATGCCTGACCACATCATTCGAATCGCGCGGCTGAAAATGCTTTTTGTAGCGGCGAAAATCCTCTCCCATGGGAACCGGGATGAGATGCGTTACTCGATGCATGAGCAACGCGCGGCCGGGTTGATGGATTTTCTCAGTTATCTGGATCGCCGTCGCAGGGAGGCGGCATAAACCGATGAAATCAAACTGGTTGCTGTGTAAAAAAGATTTTGCACCAGAGGAAGACCACTCAAAAGACTGTAATCGGGAGGGCACAAAAATGTGGAATGTCTCAAAAAAAAAGTCAAGTGATGCAAAATTCAGGAAATAACTATGAATATATGGCTTAGAAAAATAGTTGGTTGCATCAAGCAGACATCACACGTTAATATCCCCACGCCAGTGTGGCAGAGCGAAACGTCCAAGTGTCGTGAACGATTAGCTCCATATTGTTTGGGTTATGGAATTGATTTAGGATTCGGCGGTGACCCTATCACTGCCCATGCAATTCGGGTTGACAAACCATTGCCATATACAAATGTTGGATTTGAATCAGTGCAACTTGGTGGCGATGCAAAGAAATTATTATGGTTCAATGATGAGGTCCTCGATTTTGTGTATTCATCGCACCTTCTTGAGGACTATGATGATACGGAAAATGTGCTTCGTGAATGGCTGCGTGTTATAAAGCCTGGTGGCAAGTTGATTCTTTATTGTCCGGATGAACAGGTCTTTCGAAAACATTGCGCACTAACGGGTCAATCGCTTAACCCATGTCATGTCCATGTAGAATTCTCTTTCAACTTCGTTAAAACAATACTTAAACAAATTGGTGGTGTTGAAATCGTTTATGCATGCAGCCTCGTTGATATATACTCATGGGAACTTGTTTGCGAAAAGAAAACCGAGGGAAAACAAGTTATATAACTCGACCAGTAGGGACGGCGTGACATTGATATGCTGGTAAATAAGAATTAGGCTGTTCAGCGTTTGAAGCACTTGCCGGATAGAGAGGATCATCATGAAGATTGACGACAAAATAATTGCGACTTTCTTGGGGCTTACGGTTGAATCCAAAAATTGGATGATGAGTCCCGTGGAGCGGTTAACAATCGTTGGGTTGTTGTCGATCTTACGGCCTCAAACAGCGTTGGAGTTGGGTTACAAGGCTGGCGGCTGTACTGAATATCTGGCCCAATATTCAGAAAAAGTTTGGACTGTTGATATGGATGCCACTGTACTTGAAAGCCCTGGACGATTTGCCAATACCATACCGTTGCATATGAAAACTAGCGAAGCACTGTGCAAACTAAGAAATGAAGGGAGACACTTCCAGTTCGCGCTAGTCGATGCTGATCACTCTGTCGAAGGTGCCTGTCGCGATTTGCAGGAGACAATTCTGCTCGCAGATGTGATCGTATTGCATGATGCCAGTAATCCTGAATGTCGCCGTGGGTATCAGAGAGCCTTGATGAACTGTAATGCCTATTCGAATTTGGATCTTGTGGACGGCCATCTTCAGTCTGACGGATTATGGGGAGGGCTTGGTATTGTTGTACCCAAATTATCCGCAACCAGTATCTCGTTTTTAACGTCTGTGAAAGTGGCCAACAGTGCACTTCTTCGAGATGCATTAGACAAGGCGGGAAATAATCCAACGTCAATATTGACGCGGTGTAAGAGCCGTTTGGGTTTACGAACGGGGGGATGTGTTTAGCAGGTACGACGAGTTCATATTATGCAAATCTTTCAAAAAGTTAGGGAAAACCATGAGAAATCTCGGCCAAAGGTGAAATGCAAAAATTGGCATCGTGACTCTTTTATGTTGGTCGAATAAGACTGATATTATGGCAGTTGAAAATGAAGCTGGACAGTAGTGATTTCGTCGATAATGGCAATATATCTGAAGGTGACGATGTGGATATTCTGGGAAATAGCCTGAATAAATTGGTGGGATGGTTAGAACTTGTCCAGTTGCGTGGGCAATGGAAATTACTTGGAAAGACAGTCATTTGGACGAATGGATGTTTCGACTTGTTGCATATTGGCCATGTTAGATCCTTGCAGAGAGCTAAAGCAGTAGGACATATATTGGTGGTGGGGGTTAACAGTGATAAGTCTGTACGGACTCTTAAAGGGGATACCCGTCCCATTGTGCCACTAGTGGATAGAATGCAAATGTTGGCGGCGTTAGAATGTGTGGATTATGTTGTGAGTTTTGATGAACTGACTCCTGAACGCTGTCTTTTGGAATTACAGCCAGATATTCATTGTAAGGGTGCCGATTATGCTCCACCCGGAGGGAAACCCATTCCTGAGGCTTCTCTAGTTTATAGTTATGGGGGTAAAATTATTTATATTCCGATTGAAGGCGGAATCTCAACAACGTCGATTATCAAAAGTATTGGTCAGGGAAAGTAGCATTACCTATCATTTAGAACGGTAATGAAAATGATGAATGGGGCGGCACTCACTGAAAAATGAATTTGCACGTTAAAATGATCGATCTGTTGAAAACCTCTTATCGTTTTTGTGTGCCCACGCTATTTTATCAGTATACTGTGCGACTGTGGTATGCGGTAAAATTGATAATAACGAGATCACGAGAACGCTTGACTTGGATTCGATTAGGAAGGCCTGGGATTTGTTTCCGTGGAGCGGGTGGCATCGGGGATGATCTGCTATGTACTGCTGTCCTGCGGGAATTGAGCCGTCGCCACATGGGTGGTGTTTGCATGGTGACTGCGCATCCTGAAATATTCACGCGAAACCGTGATGTAGCACTAGTGGCAACGCCTGGTGCCAGGATGGTTCGTAAAATTCAAGAGTTTGGGGGCCAATTTATCATACTCAGTTATGAGAGTTACGATGTCGATAACGATCTGAATGAACCGCCCCGGCGCCATATCATTGCGGAGATGTGTGCGAAGGCCGGAATACGGGGTTTTGTGAATTTGCGGCCGTACTTGAACCTTCGGGCAGACGAGGTGAAGGATTATTCTTGGGCAAAAGGGAAGATTGTCATCCAAAGTTCAGGGATGGCATCGCGTTTTCCGATGCCTAACCGGGAGTGGTATCCAGAACAGTTTATGGAGACAGTGGGACTGTTGGCGGGTAAGTATGACGTGATTCAAATTGGTTCACCCCGCGACCCGATATTGCCAGGGGTTATCGACTTACGGGGCAAAACAAGCATGAGAGAATCTGCCGCATTGTTTAGTCAAGCACGACTTTATGTTGGTGCTGTGGGGTTGTTAATGCATCTGGCGCGGGCTGTGGAGTGTCCGGCAGTAATTATTTATGGCGGACGAGAAGCTCCATGGCAGACGGGGTACTCATGTAATTTCAATATCTGCGAACAATTACCTTGTTCCCCCTGCTGGCGCCGGCATACATGCGATCATCAGCACGAATGTATGACTAGAATTACTTCAAACCGAGTGGTGGAGGCGATTTATACCATGCTGGCAACTCCCCGTTCTCCTTTAGTTGTGGATGAATTCTTTATTGGGTAAATCTGAAATATGCTTTCTCGTGCCTATATCACCGTTGCCACCAGAAGCCATTGGGCGTGGGTCAAGGTGTTGGCAGAGAGCCTTCGCCGGGCCGAACCGGATGTCCCGTTGCATGTGTGTGTGGCGGACGCGACACCCGACTCTCTGCCGCAGGAGGACGGGCTATCATGTTGTTGCCCTGCTGATTTGCAGATCCCAGATATGGCCCGGTTTTGTTTTCAGTATTCCCCTTTTGAACTGTGTTGCGCACTTAAACCGTTTGTCATTCGTCACGTCCTTCAATCCTATAAGCGTGTGATTTACTTGGATTCTGACATCTGGGTAGAAAGGCCATTGAAAGAAGCATGGGATGAACTCACGGTGGGTAACATATTGCTCAGTCCGCACCGTCTTGCCCCGTTGGCGCGAAATTGGACGGTGACTCTGAATGAGAAAGCGTTGTTAATAGCGGGGCCATTTAACGCTGGCTTCATTGGGATCCGCAACAGTGAGGTGGGGTGCAATTTCCTGAACTGGTGGGCTGAAAAGGTGGAACATGACTGTATAGTCGATACGTTGGCGCACAGTTTTGTTGATCAGAATTGGCTTGCCATGGTTCCGTGTTTCTTTGATGGTAGCGTTGTATTGCGTCATCCTGGATACAACGTCGCTGTCTGGAACGTAGGGGGGCGAATGCTGGTGCGAGACCCTTTAGGCACATTGTATATTGACGATGTACCGTTGGTGTTCTTTCATTTTACGGGGTTCGATCCCAAAACCCCGGAACGACTCAGTGTTCATGAAAAATATCAGTTCGAAAACAATGTCACATTGGACAATCTGCAGCGGATGTATGCGGATCGGCTCCGGTTAGCAGGATGGGACGGGGGGGGAAAGGGATACGGATGGGGAGTTCTTACGGATTACACGCCAGTACGATTGGTCTGGCGTGAACTAATTCGAACTCGGCATGAGGCTTTCATGAAAGCGGACAATCCATTTGATTCCAGATGGAAATCCCTATTTATTGATACGGAACATAACTTTGAATCGGGGAGAGTGGATATGCGTTGGCGACATTTACGGGAGCTAGTTGGCAAATTGACTTTGCATAATAATCGGTTGGAGGCTGAAGCAGGTAAATGGAAGGCTGCATACGCACGACTGGCATCTGCCTTTCCTGTTCATCAATTATTAACAATGCGGAATATGTGGCGGAAGATTAGGTGAGTTACGCTGTGCCTTTGGTATGAATTGATAATATAACCATGCGTTAGATGAGAGCCATAAATTGATTGGGTTTATGCGGAAACGAAACAAAAGAAATAGCAATTATTAATTCTTTTACTTCCTCAGAGAATTCTCAAGGATAGTTCAAATGAAGATAGCTGTATGGCATAACCTTCCAAGCGGGGGCGGCTTCAGGGCCCTGTTTGATCAAGTTCGTGGTCTTGTTAGAGGCGGGCATCAGGTCGAAATCTGGTGCCCGGAAAGTGCGGAGCGGATCCTGTTGCCTATAGATCAAGTGGCAAAGGTTCATAGGCTCCCCTTATCGGCTGCGGGGCACAGTGTTCTGCGAAATGACGCCTTCAGACTTGCGTGGCAACGATATAAAACTGTGCAGCATGCACTGCGAGCACTTGAAAATCATGTACGGCAATGTGCGGAGGAAATACAGCAAGGTGAATTTGATGTAATTTTAGCTCATCCCTCAAGATTGTTTTACATGCATCCACTCGCTCGTTTTACGCAGATCCCATCTGTTCTCTACTTGCAGGAAATCTATCGTTGTATCCATGAAGCCCGTCCTGCCTTACCATGGGAAGCCTTGCCCGATCCTGTGAGGCGTTATGGTTCACCCTCTTACTGGCGTTGGTTTGCGATTAACTTGCTGGACACACAAACCGATCGTATGGTTATGCGAGAAGAGCGGAAGGCTGCTATGGAATGGGATGCAATCCTGTGCAATTCCTTCTTCTCCCGCGAGACGATTGTGCGTGCCTACGGTATTGACGCCAGAGTCTGCTATCTAGGAATCGACACCTCTTCATTTTCGCCAACGACTGGTGTCCGGTCAAATTACCTTCTTGGTTTGGGTGGGCTTGATATAAATAAATGTGTACATTTGGCAATTGAGGCGCTTGGACAATTGCCGATGAAAGGAAGGCCCGCTCTAAAATGGGTCTGTAATTATACAAATTCCCAGTATCAGCAACAATGTGAAGCGCTGGCTCGTCATTTAGGGGTGGATTTTGTATGCGAAACCCGGCTGCCGGAGGAGTTTTTGCGAATACGATTGCAGCAGGCTCTGGCTTTAGTATATCCGTCATGTCTTGAGCCATTTGGCTATGCGCCACTTGAAGCTAATGCTTGCGGCACTCCCGTTATTGCCATTGCCGAGGGCGGAATCCGGGAGACGGTGCAGGATGGTGTTAATGGTCTTCTCATTGAAAATCGCCAGCCTGTTAATTGGGCTGCCGCCATAAGTCGCCTGATAACAGAGCCTGGCCTGCAGGAAAAACTTGCCCGACAATCAATAGCGTGGGTTGGTCAGAAGTGGACGGTTGATGCCGCCGCTGCGAGGCTTGAGCGTGAACTCGAATCTGTTGTTTCCAAAGGGAAGAGAAATAACTCCGCAGAATCTGTGATGAAAGTGCCAGCATTATGAACACTCATGTTAGAGCGATTGCTTTCTATCTCCCTCAGTTTCATCCCATCCCTGAGAATGATCGGTGGTGGGGAAGAGGGTTTACGGAATGGTCTAATGTGGTCAAGGCGAAGCCGTTGTTTGAGGGGCATTATCAGCCTCATCTCCCGGCAGATCTTGGATTTTATGATCTGAGGGTTCCTGAGGTGCGTGAACAGCAGGCGGAGTTGGCTCGGGATGCTGGTATTGAAGGATTTTGCTATTGGCACTATTGGTTTGGCAGCGGTAAACGGGCGCTTGAACGTGTATTCAACGAGGTGGTGCAATCGGGGCAGCCGGACTTTCCCTTTTGCTTGGCTTGGGCCAATGAAAGTTGGACAGGAAGATGGCATGGATTAGACGACCAAGTGATCTTTGAGCAGACTTATCCCGGTCTCGATGATTGGCGAAACCATTTCATGGCCCTTTTGCCCGCCTTTTGGGATCGGCGCTATGTCGAAGTGGATGGCCGGAAATTGTTTATTCTCTACCGCCCCGCATGGATACCTGATCTTGCCGGGTTCGTAAACTATTGGAACGGACTCGCCCATGAACATGGGTTCAAGGGTTTCTACTTTGTCTCTGGCGACTTGAATTCCTCCGGTCGTCCATTCGAAGAACTCGATGGAGTTTTCCTCCGGAGCATTGGGAATGCCATGCATGAGTGCAGGACACCCATCCCCAGTTTGCGATGGAATTATCGTGCGAGACGATTGATCGCAAGAATTGTGTTGCGCCGCAAAATACCCCCGGTGAAAATGCCGTTGTGTTGTCCCTATGAAGCGTTTGTAAAAAAATACGGCGCATGGGAACTCGGGGATAAGATGTTCCCTTGTGCCGTTCCGAATTGGGATAATACGCCACGCTGTGGAGTTCGGGGCGAGGTGTTGATAGGGGCGACGCCTGAGTTGTTCGCATCCCTAGTCAGGACGCAGGTTCAAAAACTTGCCTCGCGGCCACTAGAGCACCGATTACTGTTCATTAAGTCCTGGAATGAGTGGGCTGAAGGAAACTATGTTGAACCAGACGCGCAGTTTGGAAAAGGCTGTCTGGAGGCGTTGAAACGCGAACTTAAGCAAAACGATTAACCTTCTTTGTAACGGAATAGATTCAGGGATATATTGAATAGCCTCATTCTTCGGCATATCCTGAACATCCCACTCCGTCGATATTCGATTCCTCATGACTGACACCTTAGCCATCTATACCCCAAAGATAGGGGAACGCTCCGAGACGTTTATCAAACGCCACATCGACAGTGTATATCCGGGACGGACTGTGGTGATTGCCGGTAGCCGGGTTGGTGCCCAGTGGTCCGTCCAGTGCCCTGCCCTGATCTTGGACGAATTGTCTGAGCCGAGGTTCGCTAACGTTTTGTTTCGAGCCTGTCTTGAGAAGGCGGGATGGAAACATGAGAATCCTGAAATCCGGGCGATACGGGAATTTCTCTGCCAACACCAGGTGACGGGCGCCATGGGGGAGTATCTCAATACCGCCCTTCCATGGTTGGAAGTATGCCGGGATCTAGGCATTCGCTTCTATGGTCATGCCCATGGGTATGATGTGTCGCAACTTCTGCGAAGCGACTCTTGGCGCGAGGCCTATCGCAAGTATCAAATGGCCGACGGTATCATCGTCGTCAATCACGTTCAGAGATCCCGTCTCATAGACTTAGGCCTTGATGAAAAACGTATTCATGTCGTCCCCTGCGGTGTGGAGGTGCCGGACATTCCCCCAACTCATCGAGGCGTGGATGGGTTTATATATTGTCTTTCGGTGGGAAGAATGGTCCCGAAAAAGGCGCCAGTGCTGTGCCTCGATGCATTCCGGCGTGCTGCTGAAGTGATTCCTGCGCTGCATCTTAATTATGTTGGCACTGGTGAACAACTGGCCTCCGCCAGGCAGTTTGTCCAAGCGTTCAAACTCGAAGACAGGGTTGATCTTATGGGCGGCCAACCTCATGAGGTGATCCGTGACCTTATGATGAAATCAGATATCTATATTCAGCACGGCATGACCGATCAGGTTACAGGGGATGAAGAGGGACTGCCGGTGGCCATTATGGAGGCCATGGCTCACGGGCTTCCGATTATTTCGACACGCCACGCTGGCATACCGGATGCCGTCGTTGACCAAGGCACAGGTTTGCTAGTGGAGGAGGGCGACAGTGTAGGGATGGCGAAGTGTTTGGTTGAACTCGCGAACGATGCTGAATTGCGCCGGAGCATGGGACGCGAAGGGTGGTGCCGGGCAAAGGAATTGTTTACTTGGGAGCGTGAGCGGGACAGCCTTCAAGAGATCATGGGATTAACCCCTTTGGAATTATGATCAATGCCATTAAACTAATTTTCGGTTTTATATGCCTGAGGTTTGTGCCGCATATAACAAGGGATTCCAAAACAGTACTCTTGATATTTCAATCACCTCAAAATGGTGGAACGCATACCTATTTCAAGTACATAACAGAATATTTAGCTCAACGTGGGCTTTCGATTCATCTGCTTGTGTGCGAGAACGAAATTGATGAGTCAGTATTGAAAATTGTTGATAAATATAGTATTAAAATGACCATTTTCACTAGGGGGGAAATTTATCAAATATTTCAGCGTAAAGGGCAATCATTGAAGTCTTGGATTTACTTCATTTTGCACGCCCTTAAGCAAATCATATTTCTTCTGAATATCTACAGGACAATCAACCCGAAATTCACGTATATATCAGTTGGCTATCCTTTTATATGGTTTGTGGGTTTATATATTCCAGGCAAAATCTATTATATTCAACACGTTATGCCTTTGCATCCTCTTGATTCTGGCAATCGATTGATTTTAAAGTGTGGATTGTTGTTTAAGTTTAAGAGCCTAAAGTTCATTGCGGTTTCTGATTTTTGCAGAAACAAAATGGCGGAAAATTGGGGAATCCTGGTGAGAAATACGGAAGTGATTTATAATTATTTTGATGGGACTGATACGGCAAGAATCTCAAGTGATAAGATCAGAATACTCTCACTGGCTCGTGCTGATGAGGCGAGAAATCCAGTATTATTCGCGGAATTAGGTAATATAATTACCGATTTAAGGGACAACGTCATATTTGTTTGGGCGGGCTCAGGTGATGCCCTTGGTGAAGCGAAGGCAAGAGTAAAAAATCACAATAAAGTGCAGTTTATAGGTCATCGGAATGATGTTCCTGAGCTTTATGCTAATTCAGATATATATTTTAACCCAGCAAATAGAGAGGCGCATGGAATCTCTGTTGTTGGAGCAATGTGTTACGGCTTGCCTGTGGTCGCCACCAACAATGGAGGGACTGTTGAATCTGTTTTGGATGGAGAAACAGGTTTTCTTGTGGATGTTGCAAATAAAGATCAAATGATCGACAGATTATTGCAACTTATTGACAACAAGATGTTAAGAATTGAAATGGGAAGAAAAGCCAAATTGCGGTTTGAGCAACTATTTACTGCAAAGATTTGGTCTCGTAAAATGGACAATTTGCTTAAAGAAAATTTCTCCGTATTTGAAGTGGCTGATCGGAGACCGTCATCCTCGACTTAGGCGGCGCGACGTCGAAACGCGGGGTATGGAATGATGACGGTCTTTCCGAGATATGCGGGGATCCAGAGGCTGTCAAGGATGGGGCTGCAGGGCTTTTGAGTGACAAAGGAGATAGTTGTGAGGATGGCGGCATTATCCGTCTTGCTTATGACGTCGAGATGCAACTAAGGATGGAAAATGCTGGGCACGAGCATGTTCATAGGAAGTTCTCAGGGGAGATCGTGAGGATTCGCTTTCTTGAAGTGATTGGGATTATACAATAAAGGGCAGGAAGAAGGATGACACCAATAGTTTCCATTGTAATGCCGGTGCTAAACGGAGTTGCCTTTATTGATAAGGCGATCAGGAGCATCACGACGCAAACCTTGAAGGAATGGGAGCTAGTCGTCGTGGATGATGGTTCTAGCGATGGTAGTCAAGATGTGGTTAGGCGGTGGGTGGACGAGAGGATTCACCTGCTCCAGAATGAGCGAAACCGGGGCGCTTCCTATTGCATGAATCGTGGGCTAGACAATGCCAGAGGAAAATACGTTGGAAGGATGGACTGCGACGATATTTCGTTGCCGGGGCGGTTAGCTGTCCAAGCGGATTATCTGGAGCGACATTCGGTGGGGTTACTCGGGACCGGGTTCTATCAGATAGAGGAAGAGAGCGATGTGGTTTCGTTGCATCAATCATCCCTCACTGATGCCGAGTTGCACTGGCGTTTTCTGTTTCAAAACCCTGTGTGCAGTTCTTCTGTCATGCTCAAAAAAGAGGTGTTGGATAAATATGGGCTCAGGCACGATGAAACTTTGCGGAGTTCTCTTGACTTTGATTTCTGGACGCGGGTGGCAAACGTATGTGAAACGAGGGTCCTGTCCGACCCGTTGGTGGTCTATCGTCGTCATGCTTCAGGAATTAGCGGGCAGCTGAGAGGCGATCAGAAAAAAAATGCCGAAATGATTTCCTGTCGGCAACTTTCACTGTTTTTGAAGACGCCGTGTAGTTTCGAGGTGCAGGAAAGATTGCGTGAGCGCTTGGAGAGGTTATTTTTGAGAACTTGCGGGGTGCTTGATCGAATGGCCATGAAGGATTACGCCTTACTATTCGAAGTGGCGAGGACGTTGATTAAGAAGCATCCAGTGGGTGCGGATTGCGTGAGGAAAGAAAGAGCTGCGGATATTCGTTACCTGATTCCCATTATGCCAAAAAAGAAGGAATGGCGGACTATTGTTCAATGCGGGTTGTCACATGATATTGTGCGTTCGCTAATGAGGTGGTATTGAGTTGCCTTGGACAAAAATGCGCGAGACGACCTCGTATCCTGTTTGTGGCCATGGCTGACAGTGTGCATACGGCACATTGGGTGAACCAGTTGGCCGGGACACATTGGGATGTCCATTTGTTTCCTTGCGATGGACCGGGCGACATTCATCCGGATTTTAGCGACATCACCTTGCATGATGTAGGGCTATGGCGTCCCAACGGATTGCAGCCATCGGTCCGGGTGGCCGGACTTTGGCCGCTTCCCATAGGGGCCTTTAAAATATCCCGGATTCAAAAATGGCTGGGGCTGGAACAATCCGATCGGGCAATACGCCTGGCGCGAATTATTAGAAAGTTAAAGCCGGATATTATTCATTCGCTCGAAATGCAGCATGCCGGTTACTTGACGATGCAAGCTCGTAAAATGGTTCCAGATGGTTTTCCGACGTGGATCTATTCTTCCTGGGGCAATGACATTTATTATTTTGGCCAATTTGGCGAACAGATCTCGAAAATAAAAGAAGTCTTGGCGGCTTGTGATTTTCATTTGGCCGACTGTCAGCGAGATATTATTTTAGCCAGGAAGTTTGGTTATCATGGCGAGCCGGGTGAGGTCTTTCCTGGCCCTGGGGGTTACCCTCTGGCCGAGGTGCAGAAACTGGCGTCGACTCTGTTGCCTGCGCAACGTCGACTCATTATGGTCAAGGGGCGTGAAAATTGGGCAGGGCGGGCTTTGGATGCATTGGAAGCCATTCATCGTTGTGCTGATGTGCTTGCGGGCTATGAAATCTGTGTGTATGGCGCGACTTCCGGGGTGGCAGAAGTGGCAGGGCATGTCCGGAGGTTAACCGGTCTGAATCTTCGTGTTCTCGACGGACCTCGACCCCATGATGAAATCTTGACCCTTATGGGGCGGGCACGCATTGCGTTGGCACTTTCGGTGACTGATGGGACGCCTAACTGTATGCTGGAGGCCATGATGCTGGGTGCTTTCCCGATTCAATCTGACTCCGGTGCCATCGGGGAATGGATTGATGATGGAAGAAATGGCCTGATGGTTCCCTGCGATAATGTTCCTGCCGTAGAGTTCGCCTTGCGGCGTGCCTTAAGGGAAGATGTCTTGGTAAACCGCGCGGCAGAAATCAATAGCCAGATTGCAAAAGACCGCCTTGATGAGGCAAAGATCCGCCCGCACGTGTTGGCAACCTACGAAAGACTGCTTAACCGGCAACAAGGAGAAGGACGAAAAAAATGAGACTGCTTGTAATGGGTGGTGCGGGAATGCTGGGGCACAAGTTGTGCCAGGTAGCCGGAAAATCAATGGAGGTGCATGCCACATTTTGCCATCAACCCTCTGGGAATATGTCTATGTTCCTCCCGGCTGAAAGAATGCATGGCTCCGTTTTCGCGGAACGTTTCGAGACCGTTGAAGCCGCCCTTGATCAGGTCAAGCCCGACGCGGTGGTGAACTGCATCGGAGTGGTGAAACAACGTGAAGCTGGTAAAGATCCGATCACCAGCATAACGGTGAATGCTTTATTTCCGCATTTATTGGCGAGAGCGTGTCAGAAACGAGACATTCGCATCATTACCATTAGTTCGGATTGTGTGTTTTCAGGAAGGAAAGGCGGCTACAAGGAGGAAGAGCCGTCGGATGGAGAAGACCTTTATGGCCGGACCAAGGCGCTGGGCGAGGTGATGGGGAGTCATTGTCTGACCTTGCGGACATCCATGATTGGGCGGGAGCTTTCGGGGCAACAGGGGTTGGTGGAGTGGTTGTTATCGCAAGCTGGCCAGTGTGTAAAAGGGTATCGGCACGCTGTTTTCAGCGGATTAACGACTTTGGAGTTGTCACGTGTTATTGTGAAAATCATGGAGCATGAGCCGCTTCTCTCGGGACTCTATCACGTGAGTTCGGCTCCGATCACAAAATATGATTTGCTGCATTTGATTAATGAGCGGTATGCCTTGAACATCAGCATTGAGCCTGATGACCAGTCCGCTTGCGATCGCAGCCTGAATGGTTCCCACTTCCGGGAAACAACAGGTTATGTGGTGCCGCCCTGGCCGGATTTGATCCGCGAGATGTACGAGGATCCGACACCATATGAAGAGATTCGGGCGAAGAAATAACCCCAATCCTGGGAGGTTTCGATTTCCATTAGTCGGAGGCGGAAACCGCTTGGAGGGCGAACCTTGGTGAGCCGTGTCAATATAGTGTGCTTTTAATACAGAAGATCGACGTGTCTTCATGAATATTCTGGCCCTATATGCGCCTGATACGCGCACGGCTCACCAAGGTTCGCCCTCCAGAATACAGAACAACAGACACGGATTTACGGGTAATAGTAATGTAAACACAATGACCAGGATTTACCTTAAACCACGAAAGAATAAAGGAGAGTAGCCATGTTGACAGGACAAAAAATTGTTGTGACGGGTGGGACCGGGTCCCTTGGGAAAGTGCTGATCCGGCGCCTGCTATCAGGTGAAATGGGTGTGCCGAAGTGCATTCGCGTGTTTTCCCGTGACGAAGCCAAGCAGCACGCCATGAGGCTTCATTATCAGCATCGGCGTGTGGCAACGGATGAGGTGATCTACCGGAATATGCAGGAAGTGCTTCAGTTCCAAATTGGCGACGTGAGGGACTTCCATGCTGTAAGTTCGGTGATGAGGGATGCAGATGTGGTTTTTAATGCCGCGGCACTTAAGCAAGTGCCGTCATGTGAATATTTCCCTTATGAGGCTGTTCAGACCAATATCATGGGGCCTGAAAACATTATACGAGCGATCCGTGAAAGAAACAGTGTTGTTAAAACAGTTGTGGGGATTTCGACTGACAAGGCCTGCAAGCCCGTCAACGTGATGGGCATGACCAAGGCCATACAGGAACGGGTGTTTATCACCGCCAACATGAGTTGTCCTGATACCCGCTTTATTTGCGTCAGATATGGAAATGTCCTGGCCTCACGGGGATCAGTCATTCCGCTATTCCATCAGCAAATTCGCGATGGTGGGCCTGTGACGATCACAACTGAGAGCATGACGCGCTTCCTGCTAAGTCTGAATGATGCTGTTGATACGGTGTTTGCTGCTCTTAAAGGTGCCGGAAGAGGAGAAACGTATATTCCCCGGGTGCCGGCGGCGCGGATGGTGGATGTTGCGGCGGCACTCATAGGTGACCGGAAGATTGAAGTCAAGGTGACAGGCATCCGTCCGGGCGAAAAAGTAGATGAAATTCTTGTCTCAGAGGAGGAGGCTCACAGGACTGTGGAAAGGGGCAAATACTACTCCATATTACCCATACTGCCTGAGCTTAGAAGCGGAGAGAAAGTGGAGGCCGCACTTCAATCAGAGTATAGTTCCGGAGACGATCTACTGGATCGAGAGGCTGTGTTAGCACTTATAGTGAAGCATAAATTGACAGTGGATGACCGCCTCGCGTATGAGGAAGATTTGTTGCGGTAATACAGGGATTGCCCGCGAATAACACGAATGAAACACGAATTGGTAATCCAAATCACCCATCCCATTCGTGTAAATTCGCGTAATTCGCGGGAAAATCTATGCCTGAATTTTTCTAGTTATAAGTAATACGGGGATTGCCCGTGAATGACGCGAATTTACGCGAATGGGTTTAACGTAAGGGAGATTGCACGGATGGATGACAAGAGAGTTGTTTGGAATCCGGATGGGGTGGTTTTTGCGGAAGAAAGCTATCAAATAATGGGCGCTTGTTTCGCGGTCTACAACTCGCTCGGGTCTGGCTTTCTGGAGCCAGTGTATCAGGAATGTCTTGAACTTGAACTGGCTGCTCTGAAGATCCCCTTTGTGGCGCAGAAGGAGCTAAACCTTACCTATCGGGGGATGAGATTGCAGAAAACCTACAAAGCTGATTTGGTCTGCTTCGACAAGATTATCGTGGAATTGAAAGCGGTTTCTGCCTTAATCGATGAGCATCGTGCTCAACTCATTAACTATCTTCACGTAACCGGGTTTGGATTAGGGCTATTGATTAACTTTGGGCATCACCCGAAACTGGAATATCAACGCCTCGTTAAGGGGGATTGCCCGCGAATGGCGCGAATAAACGCGAATGAGTGTTTTAGTGGGGAGATAAAGAGGGGATTGCCCGCGAATGACGCGAATAAACGCTAATTTGGTAATACAGATCTCCCTTCCCATTCGAGTAAATTCGTGTTATTCGCGGGCAAAATCTTCATTTCTTTTCCTCAACATCAACCGATTCGTGTAAATTCGCGTAATTCGCGGGAGATCCTATGAAAATCATGACCATCCTTGGAACAAGGCCGGAAATCATCCGGCTAAGCATCATAATCGAAAAATTAGACGCCCATTGTGAGCACATTCTTGTGCATACCGGGCAAAATTTCACGCCGGCGCTGAAAGATGTGTTTTTTGACGAACTGAAAGTCCGTGCGCCTGACCATTATTTAAACGCCCGAGGATCATTCGGCGAACAACTTGCAGTCATGATGCCCGCCGTGGAGCGGCTCATGGCGGAGGAAAAGCCGGATCGTCTGTTGATTCTAGGGGACACTAACAGCGGCTTGGCCGCCGTTGTCGCTAAACGCGCCGGTATATCCGTTTACCATATGGAGGCAGGTAATCGTTGTTTCGATGACAAGGTGCCTGAGGAAACTAACCGCCGCATCATTGACCATTCAAGCGACATACTCATGTCGTACACCGAGCGAAGCCGCCAGAATCTTCTGCGCGAAGGCTTCGAGGGGCGCCGGATCTATGTGACGGGAAATCCTATTAACGAGGTGATCCGTCGCCATGAAAAGTCTGTTGAATCAGCCGGCATTTTACAGCAACTACAACTCAGCCCGAAGCAGTATATGCTGGTTACGGTTCATCGTGCGGAAAACGTTGACCGCGAGGATCGCCTGGCCAAGCTGCTCGAAGCTTTATCACTGCTCGAGCTGGAGTACAGGATCCCCGTGATTATCAGCACGCACCCCAGAACGCGCCAGCGTATGGCACAATTCGGTATAAAGACTGGCTCGAAGGGTCTCCATTTTCTCGAGCCTTTTGGGTTTTTCGATTTTATTAAGCTCGAACGTAACGCCCGCTGTGTGTTGAGCGATAGCGGCACCGTGCAAGAAGAATGCTGTATTTTGGGCGTACCCAATGTCACTCTGCGGGATGTAACCGAGCGACCTGAGACCATTGAATGTGGAAGTAATATGTTGGGTGGCGTGGAGCCTGAGCGAGTCATGCGTTGTGTCCGTGCCGTTATAGACAAGCCCGCCCTATGGTCTGTCCCCGCGGAATATCAGCGCACGGATGTGAGTGATACTGTTGTGCGTATACTTATTGCATAAGAATTGGGTGTCATGCCTGTGGTGCAAATAACATGAAACTTGAAAAACTCTTATGAGTTGTGGGTCTAAATTCTCTGTGCTGGTGCCGGTATATAATCATGACCGATATATTGGTGCGGCGCTTGATTCCTTGCTTGCGCAAGACGATGCGGACTGGGAAGCCATTGTGGTTAATGACGGCTCCATCGACCTGACCCCCGGCATCATCGAAGAGTATGCAAAGCGCGATTCACGCATTCGAGTATTTCATAAGGCTAATGGGGGGGTGTCAACTGCACTCAATTATGGGTTGGCTCGGGCGCAGGGCGAATGGATTTGCTGGTTAAGTTCAGACGATTTATTTACGGCGTCCAAGCTAAGAATCCATCGGAGGGCCATCACCGCGCATCCCGAATGCCGTTTCTTTTTCACGCATTTTCAGGAGATGGCTGATGACACCGGTCAGATCACCACCCCCCCCCTCTGGAACAACATTCCTGAAAAACCATGGCAAGTCATCGAGTCCCTCAAGGGTGCGTATATCCACGGGAACAGCATTTGCGTAAAGGCTGATGCCTGGAAAAAGGCGGGGGGATTTGATGAAACTTTACGCCAGGGGCAGGATTACGACATGTGGTTGCGGTTGCTGCTGAGTAACCCCGCAGAATTCATTCCGGATAGAACTTGCATCACGCGCGTACATCCGGGCCAGACTACGAACCAGTTTCCTGAAGCCTGTTTTTTTGATTCGTGCAAAGCCGTAATCACTACCCTCAACAAGCATCGTTTTGAGGAGTTGTTTCCTCTCCTCGATTTGCGGAAGAAACAGGATGCCATCGGTGCAACTGAAAAGTGCCTCGATGTTGCGGCGGATGTCAGGAGTCCGTTTCTTTATGGGTTGGGGCCGCATCCGGCCTTGCTGCTTCGCTTGGTCGAGTGGGTAAATAATCGGGTTGATAGGCGATTGGCAGTGTCTCTGAAAAGATTCGTCAATCGGCGGGCTGACGCTATTGCCAACGGGATAAAGGAGCGGGGTCATGGGGTGTTTTGGAAAGTTGCTGGTAGCCCGCTGTGTTGGTCTCCTTCGCCATTCAATTACCGGTGTGTGGATCCTGTTGAACTCGCGATTACAACCTGCTGGCGCTACGAGGCAGGTGGCAATGAGAAGGCGGCTCCTTTACGCCGCTATATCACGGGCATTACAGGGCGATCATTTGCAGGGGCTCAGGCAGATGCAGGGGTTACTGCTAAAGAAGGGAATGTAATCATAGTGGCCCAGATGGGCGAGAGGTTGGATGCCTCACCCCCCTATGGGACATTGAATGCCACGCTTGCGGTTGCAAACGCCATTACCAGTACAGGCCGAGATTTGTTTCTGTTGATTGGATCTGATGAACCCATGGGACTGATCGGAGGGGTGTCCTTCATTGGGCTGCATGAGGAAAGGTATGTAGGACAAGTTATGGCGAGGTTGGGACCCATTGATACCCTGATTGGAATCTCACGTGCGGATATTTTTCGGAAAGTGTTCGCGCGACGACGCCTGGTTTATCATCATGGGCCACATCCCATACAAGAAGCGGGTGGGAGGTATGTCTCCGCGTCGGCAATCAATAAGGCCGAAGTCCATGTTGTGTGCCCCTCTTTGTACACAGAGAGTATTTTGGTTGCTGGCGGGATATCTCCTGGATTAGTTCACGTAATACTGAATGGGTACGATCAGCGAGTATTCAGGCTCGACTCTGTGGGGAGTCGCTTGCCCCACAGTTTGATATTCGCCGGGATGATCGTACCCTATAAGGGTGTGGATATAGCCTTGAAGGCCTTCAAAATATTGAAACTCCAGTTTCCCGATGCGACGTTTTCGATATATGGAAAAATAGGGGACTGGTTCGATCACAGGGATCATGTGATGGAAGAAGGATGGCTGGGGGGTGACATCCTCCCCAATTGGAGTGTCATTGAAAGAGCGCTGCCGGGCATATCCTATAAAGGGGAAGCATCTTCCGAGGATTTGGCTCAAGCTTTCCGGGCACACTCTTTACTGGTGATGCCATCGCGCGTGGCTGAGACGTTCGGACTTGTTTCGCTTGAGGCGCAAGCCTGCGGCTGCATTCCTGTATTGCCAAGGAAAGGGGGTTTTGTCGAAACGGCAATGGATGGAGTCACGGGCTATTTCTACACGGAGGAAGATGCGGCGGGTTTGGCGAGTTTCATTGGTGAACTATGGAGCCAGCACTTGCCTTTGGAAAGCCAGCGAATTGAAGCAGCAAAAAGAGTATCTTCTTGTTTTGCTTGGGAAACGGCGGGGCTGCAGTTTCTAAAGGTGATGAACAGTGTTCCGGTGCGTCATGAGAAACTTCATGAAATGTTCTACAGAGCATGGCTTGCCCATGAGATCAAAAGTATAGTTATTGAGACATTGTTGAAGATGTACTGGAGTGTAATGCGTTGGACGAAGCCGTTCCGCCACTCCGTTGGCCTTCGCCGGCGCACGTTGAGACATGATGGGGTGCGAGAATCTTCACACCTTAAGCGCAACAGCCCGTCCAAGGAGTTCTGGTGATGGAAGGTATTGGGCTAGATAAATGATTAGAAGCAAAGAAATAATTTCGGTATCGACTCTAGTGGCCGGTTGTCTTCTCTTCGTGGCACTTTGGATGGTCTATCCAAAAGAGATCGATCGGTGCGACGCGCATGAGTACGCGAGACGCGCACACATGGCGGTTCAAGGCGACTGTTTCGGGGGGAGAACAGCGCACCCATTTGACTAGAGAATGGGAGTGTATCTTCCAGTGTCAGTTATTTATCGCCTTTTTGGAGTGTCCGCTACAACCACCACTGTTTGGCCTTTGCTATCAGCGCTCTTGATTATCGTTATGGTCTGGGTTGCGCTTCTGATGCAACCATTAAGCGCCAAGGTGTATGGGATCGTGCTATCTGTCACCTGCATCGCTCTATTCCGGCAGTCGTGTGATTTGTACCCCGACATCATTGCTGCTGCGTTCATAGCACTCTCTTCGCTGGCGCTCTATTTCCGGAGGTGGGCATCGGCGGAGCGGGGGAGATGGGTTGTCCCTATAGGGGCCGTTGCCGCTTTACTGGTCGCTTTTGCCGCAAAGGAGACGGCGTATTGGGTATTGCCGGTGTGGGCGATGACTCTTGTGTGGGATCTCAAGCAGGGACATCATATTATACTACGGCGGTTTTACCTGCCAGCCATTTGTTCGATCATATTGCTTGGGGCGCTTTATCTATTATTAATGCAGTTGGAGTTCGGGGACTGTCTAGCCAGGTTTAAGGGTGTTCAGGAACTGAGCGGAAAACACCTATGGTCTTGGCATGACCGCAATATATTTTTTCGAATCACGGTGGCCCCTGTGATTTTTTTATTAAGAGAATACGGAATAATCCTAATCATGGTGTTTCTCGACTTTGTGGTCTATCCTGGGAAAATGAGGTTCTGGAAACTTTACACGGTTACATTACTGTTATTATTCTGGTTTGGAACATCCAGTTTTACTCAGTACGAGCCGTTACCACTCGAAGAAAGGATGAGTCTTCCTCTATTGCCAGGGTTCGTAATACTTGCGAGTCACTTTGGGTCACGCCTATTTGCTCTTGGTGAGGAGCGTGCAGCATTTCGGCCTTGGCCAGTTTTTTTTCTTATTGCGTTTCTCGTTGCGTACCCATGTGCTAGGTTTCATGTTGGTGCGCAGAAGTGGCAGTTCAGGGAGATCTCCGGAGCCATGACCATAGTCAAAGAGAAAATGCAAACAAACGCTGGTTTCAGATACTTATTATTGACATCAGATAAGCGCAGTCCAGAGATCTTGCCTTTCTTTTTCAGTTACAACTATCCTTCCAACCTCGTGGTATGTTCATTTGAGAAGGGACGAATCCTGGTGGAAACAGGGGACTACGACTATCTATTTCTGTATGTTGACGGGCCGCTTTCCAGCATGTGGAAAGTCGCTTATGGTATCGCAAACTACGATGAGGCATTCAGGGCACTAGGATTGGAAATGATCTACGAATGCAATGAAGTGCGTTTGTTTACTGGACAAATTGATGGTCTCTTGAGGAAGAGCCTGATGGGAATTCCGATCGCCAAGCGGGATGTCAAATAACGGATGGGCGCAGCTGGAAGACCAGAGACGGCGAATTACACGTAATGAAAACAGCTATTGCATTTTTCGTTTACAGGCGACCCGATTACACACGACGGGTCTGGGAAGAAATCTGCAAAGCCAAACCGCCTGTATTGTTGATTGTGGCCGACGGGCCTCGTGATGAGCAAGACCGGGTAAAGTGTGATGCGACGCGGGCTATCGTGGATCTGGTGGATTGGCCTTGCGATGTCCGACGAAACTATTCTCTAGTCAACATGGGGTGTCGTGACCGGATGGCCTCCGGCCTGGATTGGGTCTTTGAGGAGGTTGAGGAGGCTATTATCCTTGAAGATGATTGCCTGCCGGATCAAAGTTTCTTCACCTTTTGTGATGTCATGCTTGATCGCTACAGATTAGACACAAGGGTAATGCACATTGGTGGGAATAACGTTGGAGATAAAAAGAATCTCAATTCATCTGGCTATTATTTTTCCATGTTGGTGGATGTTTGGGGGTGGGCAACTTGGCGACGTGCATGGCATTATTACGATCTGAAAGTAAGTGCTTGGCCACAGGCCAGGGAGGCGGGACTCTTGGAATCTGTATGTGGAAGTCGTGGAGAACGTGCATTTTGGGGGGAGGCGTTTGATCGGCAATATCGTGGTGCCAGTAAAACTTGGGATTCTTCCTGGGTGTTTACTATATGGGTACAGCATGGAGTCGCTATTGTGCCAGGTGTTAACCTTGTGTCAAACATTGGGGTGGGCGCGGATTCCACCCATCGGCAAGACGATAAATGGTATATGAATATGCCGACGGAGTCCCTCGTTAGGATTGAGCACCTCGAAATCATGATGATCAATACGGCGGCTGATCGCTGGACTTACGGGCAGATGTATAAGCCCACTTTGTGGACGCGGATTCAAGAAACAGTTCTTAATCCCTGGGCCTATGGAGCCTTTATTCGGAAAATGCCTGTTGTGGGTGTCTGGTGGGCGAGATGGCGGACCTGGCGGAAGAGTGCGTTGTGAGAGTAGTCAGCGTGGAGAAGGGGGGGGGTACAATGAGAGGCATATGGCGTGCAAAACGACTGTTTAACCGCATGATGCCCCGAGGCGCAATTTTGTTGTATCACCGTGTTGCCGATGAACCCTTGGATCCACAACTGCTTTGTGTAAGCCCAGTGCATTTTGATGAACACCTTCAGGTGTTGCGAAAAATTTTCCGGCCGATGAGTCTGGCATCACTGGCGTCACAGTATAGGTTTGGTCTGATGCCGGATCGCGCGGTGGCAGTGACGTTCGATGATGGATATGCCGACAACCTGATCGGAGCCAAGCCGATCCTTGAACGAAATGACATTCCTGCCACAGTTTTTGTGGCGAGCGGTCTTGTTGGGCAATCGGCTGAGTTTTGGTGGGATGAACTGGATCGACTGCTGCTGACCGAAAGCTCCTTGCCGGGTGAATTAAACATCAGTATCAATGGCGCTGTTTGGCAATGGTCCCTAGGAGACATTGCCTGCTATGATTCAGGGACTGCTCGGAAATATTCCGGATGGACAGTGTTGAGCCATGAGACGCCAACCATGCGACATGAGATTTACCGTTTCCTTTGCAAGGCATTGAAAGGTATGACCTGTGAACAGCAACAGCACGTTCTGGATACATTACAAAAATGGGCTGGCGTGGGATCGGTAGGACGTTCTGCCCGTCGTGTTATGACGCCGAATGAAGTGATGAGATTGGGCCAGGGCGGGATCGTTGAAGTGGGCGCTCATACAGCGAACCACCCTATGTTGTCGGCCCTTCCTGTGGATGCCCAGAAGTCGGAAATTATTCAGGGTAAGCAGATGCTGGAGGCGTGGTTGGGGCGGGATGTAAATCTTTTCGCCTATCCCTATGGGGATAAACCCGCCTACACCCGTGAAACGGTGAGGATTGTTCATGAGGCTGGTTTTAACTGTTCCTGCTCGAACTACGACGGTCATTTATACCCGTGGACCAATCGCTACCAGTTGCCGCGGTTTGTGGTGAGAAATTGGGGAGGCGAGGAGTTTGAGCGGAGATTACTTGAATATTTTGGATGAAAACGAGGCCACTCAAAATTCTTCAGGTTAGCAAGGTCGATATTTCCGGCGGTGCGGAACGTGTGGCGTGGGATTTGTTCCAGCGGTTCAGAGAACGGCAACAGGAGTCGTGGCTGGCAGTCTCCAGGAAAGTTTCTGACGACAATAAAGTTTTTGAAATACCGGCTTCTGAACAGTTGAATCGGTGGGTGCATTTTTGGAATAGCGTTCAAAATCGAATGGTTGAGCTGAGTCCCAGGATTCACAGGATGGGGCTCTGGCGTGGTAGTCGCCTGATACCCTGGCTGGCGAACCCTCGGAAATCATGGGAACGCTTTCGCGGTATTGAGGACTTTCGGCATGCTGGATTCTGTCACCTGTTAAAGCGGTTGCCTGCAAAACCGGATATCATCCACTGCCACAATCTGCATGGTGGATATTTTGATTTGCGCGTACTTCCGTCTTTGAGTAGGCAAACACCGGTCATGCTGACTTTACATGATGCGTGGTTGCTGAGCGGGCATTGTGCGCACTCTTTTGCGTGTGAGAGGTGGAAGATGGGATGCGGTCACTGTCCCGATCTCACTATTTATCCCGAGATTGCGAGGGATGCCACCGCTCATAATTGGCGGCGTAAGCAGAAACTCTATCAGGGGTGTCGGCTTTATGTGGCAACACCGTCAAAATGGCTGATGGATAAAGTTAAGCAATCCATGTTGATGCCTGGGATCGCAGAATATCGAGTCATTCCAAACGGGGTTGATCTTGCAATCTTCAATCCCCAAGATAGAGGTTGTGCACGTGAGTTGCTTGGTATTCCTCCTCATTCTCGCGTGCTCCTCTTTGCGGCAAACAGCATCCGGAATAATCCTTGGAAAGATTATCAGATGATGCGGGAGGTTTTGGGACAGGTTGATATAAGTATGAAAGGACAGGAGCTTCTTTTGATTGCACTGGGAGAGGATGCTCCGTCTGAAAAAATTGGTCGGGCTACAATTCGCTTTGTGCCTTACCAGCGGGACACGAGACTTGTTTCCCGTTACTATCAGGCGGCAGACGTTTATGTTCATGCCGCAAAAGCGGATACATTCCCCTTAACCGTTATCGAGGCGCTTGCCTGCGGAACTCCTGTTGTTGCCACCGCTGTTGGGGGTATTCCAGAACAGATTGACGAGGGTGAAACGGGGTATTTAGCGGTGCCAGGGGATTCCCGTATGATGGCTGCACGAATAGTGGAGATCCTTCACAGTGATGCGCTGCGAGCGAAACTGGGACGAAAAGCTGTAGAACGTGCACGACAGAGTTTTGATTTAAATCGGCAGGCCAATGACTACCTGACATGGTATCATAAAATTCTCAGTCAAAAATACTGAAACTGGTTTTATGGGGAGGAATTCGGGCGTGAAACAGTATCGTTTATCTATATGCATTCTGGTGGTCTCCCTTATTGCGGTGATACTAATAGGCGTGATTCTGGTGAATCGAGGGATAAGTGGATTTAATCTCAATATTTACAACTATTTCGCATCTTTTTATTACCATGGTCAAAATCCATATAACGTACCTGATGTGGTAACCAAGGACATCAATGAAACATTTAGGGCTACAGTTTATTTGGATTATACAGGATTTCAACAGGCGATATACAATCTTTGTTTTGCTGTTCAATGGAGTATTTGGTGGAAGCTCAACGGGTTTTTACTCTATTCATTGGGACTCATTACGGCCACAATGTTATCTTTGTATACACTTCAACGTCGGGCTTTGATATCGACAAACGAGTATGTTTGGGTTTCGGTTCTGATTTTTGCTCCTTACACTTGGTATGTCCTTTTCATTCGTTCATTCGAAGACAAGATAATTTTCATGCTACTGCCGCCGTTCATTCTTTTGGCAAGAGCAATGTCTTGCAGATTTGTTGCATGGTCCCTGGGTGTATTAACAGGTCTGGTAGGTGTTCCTGGTATAATACTACCGGTGCTAGTCATTGATGCCTTGCAGTCGGGAGGAGAGAAGAGTTCCAATAATTTTCGCCGAGCGATCGTTGTGATTTCATTTTTCGGTTTCGGATTGATGCTTGCCATGATTCCTTATTTTCCTGATGCGTTAATTGGTTGGACGAGGAGGGCTGCCCTTGAAAATGGAGTTCCCCGTTGGTTTTCTGTGTGGCAGTTAATTGGAGGTGCGTATTCCCCCGGACTGAATAAGTTGATCATTGGTGGTCTATCTCTCTGGGTCTATGTTTTGAGTTGGCGCAGGAAGTTGAGTTTTGCGGCGGCAGTGGTAGTGCTGTTGTCCTTCCCGTTCTTTTTTTCTATTTCCATGGAAAGTCATCGACTCGTGCCGGTGCTCGTTATGTTGCCCCTTGCTTTTGAAACGGCGCGGGTTCGGGGCTGGTATTCTGCCGGGTGCTTTTGTTTTTTGCTTCTGTTTCTCATTGTGGACGTCAGGGATGACATGCTCTACAAATACCCGGCAACGCATGTGAAGTTAAAAACCGCGTTTTTGTGTGCTCCTGCAATAATGGGGTATGGACTGTTGTTCATGGAATACGTGGTTGGTGGCCGCAGGGATGTGAAGAGTTCAAGCGGTTGATAGATGCTTGATTGAAGGTATGCCAAATGTCAAATATGAGACACATTATACAAAGAATCACGCGGAAATTAAGATTAAAGAGGTATTCGATAGGTCTGCTTTCTGTCAAACCCGTTAGCGACGTGTTTGGTTTCGATAGGGGTACGCCTATTGATAGATTATATATTGAAAACTTTTTGGCTAAAAATAGAAAATGTATTCAAGGAAAAGTTCTTGAAGTAGCTGAGGCAACTTATACAGCGAAATTTGGAGACGACGTAAGCGTCAGTCAAATATTGAATTTTGATGAACCGAACAGTGATACAACGCTTAAAGGCGATTTGACTGACCCCCAGGGGCTGCCTTCATCCGTTTATGATTGCTTTATTTGCACGCAAACACTCAATTTTATTTATGACGTAAAATCTGCGATTATAGGATGCCGTAAACTTCTTGCGGATGGGGGTGTGTTTTTAGGAACGGTTGCAGGTTTGTCGCAAATATCAAGGTATGACATGGATCGATGGGGTGACTATTGGCGTTTTACCGATTTGTCCATCCGAAAGATGTTTGAAGAAGTATTCGGAGAAGGGCATGTGGAAGTGCAGATATATGGTAATGCCTTGGCTGCAAGTGCATTTATACAAGGATTAGCGGTTGAAGATATCCCTAAGGCCTCGAAACTTATGCAAGTGGACAAAAATTATCAAATCATCATTGGGATAAGAGCTGTCAAATGATGAAAATGCATGTCCTAGCCGTTAACCAATTAAAATGAACCGAATACCCAATGAAACCGCCTTCCAGGTATGATTTCTATGGCCTCTAGTTCTATACCCCTCGTCTCCATTTGTCTACCCAATCTGAATACCCGCCCTTTTTTGGAGGCACGGATGGCCTCGATTTTCGACCAGACCCTGCGGGACTGGGAACTGGTTGTATGTGATAGTTATTCGAGTGATGGGGCATGGGAATATTTTCAACAATTTCGTAATGATCCACGCGTGCAGCTGTCCCAGATTCCGCGGGAAGGTGTGTATGCAGGATGGAATGAGTGTTTGAAGCGCGCGCAAGGGCAGTATGTGTATGTTGCGACAAGCGATGATACTGCAAATCCGGATCTGTTGGAACGAATGGTCGGGGTGTTGGAAAAGCATCCCGATGTGGATCTGGTGGTTTGTAAGTTTGTGTTCATTGATCAAGCCGGGCTGGAAATGTCGCCCCCGCCATTTCCGCAAGTGGGCGCCTTTTATGATCCATGGCGGGATAAGGTGCATCGCCGCAATGGTTTGCTCGAGTTTCTGGTGCATGTGGGGTTGGACTGCCCTTCATGGACCTCAATTACCTCGGTGGTGATCCGGCGGCGTCTGATTGATAAAATTGGTTTTTTTCGGGCGGATTGCGGGACGTGCGCGGACCGATTGTGGGCGATGAAGGCTTGTTTGGTGACTGATACGCTTTCCATCCCTGACTGTTTGGCCACCTGGCGCCAGCACTCCATGCAGGCGTCGCGGCTTCGCCCATCCATCATGGATGTGAGGCGCAATTGGATGCTTTCTGCGGAAACATTGGCGGCCTGCGAGGACCGGTTACCAAATGAGTGGAAGAGGGATGTCCGGTGGCGTGAGAGAATCCTGAGGAATGTTAGGGGACAGTATTATAAACGCATCGGGTTAGATCGCTCAACGTTCCTAACCAAACCGTGGGCGTTCCTGCAGGGGTTGGCTTATGCGAGTCTCCACGAGCCAGGATATTTGAGGCGGAGGATTGCGACGGGACTGACCTGGAATCAGGATGATTTTGGCAATGAAGAGCATTATGTGAGGCAACTCATCCAAGATTGGCACGTTCCCTGGCCACCGGAGCCTTTAGTGGCGTGTTGAAAAACACTTGCGGGCATTCTTTCTTCAATGTGGGAGGGGCAGTCCCTGCCGCGACAGGCCCATATGAGCGCCTATAATGAACTATCGCCGCACGGAGTGCGCCTCCCACATTTGAGACATTTTTTTTCGACAGGCTGCTAGCAGAGAGTTGTTGAGTTGTCATTTTGATAAGTTGTTGTGTAATAATGCTCCGAGCTTTCATAATCTCCAATGAAACGAATGCAACCAATTCCCCAATTCCCCAAAATCGCCTTCATTATGCCTTCACTGGTGGACATGCTGCCCAGCGGGGTGACGACATTTGTGCGTCAAATGGCTGATGGGTTCTGTGAGTATGGGGATAGTTTCAGGGTAGTAGAGATTCCTCATGGGAATTATGAGCCAGAAGTGAGCGGAGCACAATGTAGGGCCGGTGTCCTCACCGGCATGGTCGGGAAGAGCGCGGCTGAGGACAGCCGCTACTACAAGAATCGAGAAGATAGTGAGAGCGGAGCACATGTAGGGCCGGTGACCCCACCGGCAACGGACGAAAGAGCGCCGCTGGGGACAGCGGCTACTACAGTTCATATAAAGCCTGTATCTCTATCTCTTTTTTGGGGTTACTTAAAACTCCTTTGGATAGACATCCGGCGGGTATGGGCGGTTCGCGGGCAATGCCGGCATCGTTTTATCCTTACCAATCAATTTGGATGCGAGACGCTTCCCGTTGCTCTCCGGTTGGTTTTTCCTCTTGCCCGAATTGTGGCAATCAGCCATACGCATCCTGGGAATGGGGCTGAGGCGAATCACTGGGTACGGCGTTGGGTCGAGCGGGCCTGCTATTGGAGCCTTAACGACATTCTCTACAATTCCGGATCTTCCCGGCGTGAATGGGCTGGCAAGTTGGGTCTTCCCTCGTCCAAGGGACGTGTTATACATCTTGGCACCGAACCTCCTGATTTGTCCATTCCTGATGATTATCCTTCCCGGCAGGAAGGGATTGTTGATTTCCTGTGTGTGGCCCGATTTGTGAGCTGGAAAGGGCAGGGGAGTCTTATTCGGGTATGGCGGGAGGTTATCAAGCGGGGTGAAAGATGCGCCCGACTGGTATTGATCGGTGATGGGCAATGTCTTGATGCGGTCCGACGGGATGCAGAGGAGGCTGGCCTCGGGTCCTGTGTGGTGTTCATGGGCGGGCGGCCCAATGCGGATCGATATTTCAATGCTGCTAATGTGGCAGTCCTATTGTCGTCAGAGCCTGAGGCCTTTGGGCTGACACTGCTTGAGGCCATGAGTCGTGAAAAACCGGTTTTGGCGAGCCGTATGGGGGGGATTCCTGAGATTGTTGTACATGAAGAGACGGGACTGCTGGTTAGTCCGAATGATTATGAAAAGGTGGCTGATGGCGTCTGTTATTTGACGTCCTCAGTAGTTGAACGACAGCGATTGGGTAAGAATGGGCGGCAACGATGGGAAGACTGCTTTACGGTTGAGCGGATGATTCGCAGATATGAGTCCTATTTCATGGATTTGGATATGAAGGGTAAACGATGAAAATAGGTTTCTTTACATCAATTGAAGGTTGGGGAGGGTCGGAGACATATCTGCTATCCCTGATGATAGGGATTCGGGATGCAGGACATGTGCCGGTGTTGTTTGGGGTTAAAGGTACTCGTCTATGGCGGGAAGCACACGACGCATGCATTGAGGGTATTTCCTGGAGAAACTGCAGTCCGTTGGCGGATTTATCGACAGGAGAACCTCCTTGTTTTGCGGATAGTGACAACAGGAAAACTGATAGGCTTTGCAAAATAATACGACGGCTAGTCCCTGATTGGGCCAAATTGTTAGCAGGTAATGTCGGGGAGGTGATGTATTTGAGGCGATTGTTTCGACAGTTTCCCGTTGATGTAATGCATATCAACTTGAATGGTTATGAAGTTGCCGGATTGGCGTGTCGCTTGAATGGTATTCCTTCTGTCGGCTGGCATTGCATAATGCCGTGTCGTGATCCAACACCCTTGAGACGCTGGCTGAATCGATGGACATGCTGGAGTTATACCATAATGGGGGGGATGTCTCAGGCATGCATTGATGCCTGGCGTGGGTTGAGTGGTTTGCCGTCTCGTCGATGTAGGATGGTGTGGAATGGAATCGACCTGTTAAAATACCAGACCGACAATCGTTCTGTGCGTTGTATTACTGAGCCGTTTTGTGTCTTGGCGGTTGGTAGATTGCACCCAATGAAGGGTTTCGATGTTCTAATCCAAGCGTTCGGCTTGTTGAATGACCAGCGGGTCAGATTGATCATTGCCGGGGATGGTTCAGATGAGAAAATGCTGAAGTCTCTTGCGTTTGAACAGGAATGTTCGTCATCGATTAGTTTTGTCGGGCACCGGGAGGATATGGAAACTCTGTACAAACAGGCTCATTGTTTGGTGTTGCCGTCTGTAAGTCATGAGAGTTTTGGCTTTGTATTGGCTGAGGCGATGGCGTTTGGATTGCCGCTTATAACGTCAGATTTTGGTCCCTTACCCGAGATCAATATTGATGGTGAAACTGGATTAGTGGTTCCGTCTGGAGATTCCCGGGCTTTAGCGTTGGCGATTCAACATCTTGTAGATCATCCTGAAGACTGCGCGCGGTTCGGTATTAACGGAATAAAACGTGCAAACGAGTGTTTCTCGAGAGAACGTATGATCGCAGCGATGGTGGATATTTATCAAGACCTGGCATAGAACTTCGTTGCTCATCTTCTCTTTTATAAGTTTCTTTATTTCCCATTAAGAGTGAAGTTTTATGCCCAGCATCACTGCGCCAGCCATCAAAATGCCAGCTAGGCCCAGCAGCCAAGGGCGGTATATCAGACCCAATGGGCCACAATAGAGCCAACTCAGGCACTCGCCCCAAATTAGTTGGCGATTCCGGGGAGTGGCGAAGGCCTCGCGCCAGGGAATGTCGGGAGTGGTGAGGATGGTGAGAGGTGAGATGTGAGACGTAAGATGTAAGGAGTGAGATGCGTGACGGGAGATGGAGAACGGGGGATCAGAATTTTTAACAGAAGGACACAAAGCACACAAAGAAGATGTTTCTTCCCCGCCTCCGGCGGAAACCAATTCTCTTCCCTTTGCGGTCTTCGCGGGCTTCTGTTCAAAACTCTTCTCTTTTCCCGTCTGGCAGAATGCCGGAAGGACGCCGGAGAGCAGCCAGCGGACGCGCGGGGCGTGGTAGTTGGAGGTGATGACCGTGATGGTGAGATGTTCCTCCTTCGCCAAGGCTACGGCGGACAAGGAGACGCGAGTCCCCGTGACTTTCGACTTTGGACTTTCGACTCTGGACTCTTCTTGTGGCTGCGGCTCACGCGAGGTTCGCCCTCCAAGTGCTTCGCACCTGTCTGCTGTTTGTAACTCGCGCGCGAGATACAAACAACTGGCCCAAGTGGTGCGGCAGTCGTCGGTGAGGACCTTGGGATGGGTGGGGAGGGTGGAGGCGATGGACCTGACGCGATCAGCGAGGTTGCTGTACTCTCCTCGATACTCCACCCCGGTGAGATAGATGATGGCTGGTGGTGGGCGGGATGTAAGGAGTTCACAGGCTAAGGCCGTTCGCTCCGGTGTGTGAGGTCCACCTGCGAAAACGATCATGATTGTGGTTGTTAAGTTGGTGAGCATGGGGAGCCGCCGCCTGCGGCGGCAGTTATCTGTTATTAGTTATTGTGGTGAGGATAGCATAGCGGGCGGAGTGGGGGGAAGGGGGTAAAGCAGGGAGTAGCGTGGAGCGCCGAGTGCCGAGTAGGATGAAGAGAGGAAGACTTCACCACCCGCCTGCAACGCTGTAGCACTGCGGGCAGGCTGATCTTCACTGATTCACGCTAATCCGGGAAAGATTTTGAACAGAAGCCCACAAAGCTCGCGAAGAAAACAATAAATGTTTTGCGATTTGTGCCGGCGCAAAGCCCTGCCCGCAATGCTTCGCCCGCCTGCATCGCTACGCGAAGCGTTGCGGGCAGGCATAGCGTTGCAGGCGGGTCGCGCCAACAAAAATCGCAAAACGGTTTTTCCCAGGAAATTGAAGACAATGTAGATGTGCGGAGCACAGGTGCTGTCTCTCAGGTGGCAGCCGACGTCCTCGGCGGCTGATGGACGACATGAGGGCGGTTATACGGCAAATGCGTTCGCCGGGGACGTCGAACGCCACCGTGAGGAAAGCACTAGGCGGGCAGTTGGCAGTTTGCAGTAGGCAGAGGAGCGAAGCACAGGTGGCAGCCGACGTCCCGGCGGCTGAAGGTCTAGCAAGGGACGGTATAGGGGCCTTCGTTCGCCGGGGACGTCGAACGCCACCGTGAAGAAGCGTTTGCCTCAACCTGGGGCTATTGATCAGTGTGAATCAGTGAAGATCAGCTTGCCAGGCCGGAGTCTCATAGATATGGTAACAAAGATCATCCTCCTTCGCCCCGGGGTACGGGGTCTACGGCGGACAGCCATCGCTCTTCAGCGAGCGAAGGCTGGTGGTGAAGTATTTTTTAACTTAAGCGGTTAAGTAATGGAGTATATCGGGAATAATATGACATTGAAAGTGTCGCTCACCTCAGTTGCCATGTTTATTAAGCATTATTCTTTAAAGCATAATGTTAATAAGCATAATCTTGGTTGATAAAGTCATGGCGAACTCACCAATTTTACTGGTAATTATGACTTCTCCTGTGTTGCAAACGTTCAAGACGTTAGATCGGTTAACGTTAATGACTTTGAGTAGCCAACTTTTTTAGATAGAGGCGTGACAGGCCAAATGCAAGTCTTTACCTTTTAGGGATTAGATGCCACTATAGTGACCTAAATCAAGAGGTGAAACGATGAGAACACTGGCAATACAATATGATGAAAGTCTGCCATTTTCGCTTGGAGAAAGTCCACTGGCGTTTGAGCAGGAAGCAGTCTTTCTATTAGCGCTGAAACTTTTTGAACTTGGTCGGATTTCTGCTGGTAAGGCTGCCGAATTAAGTCACCTGTCAAAACCCGCATTTCTTTGGAAGGCGGGACAAATGGACGTGCCCGTGGCACGTCTCGATGAGGATCAACTCCAAGCAGAGTTTGCGAATGCGTGACGTGGTCCTGATTGCGGATAGTGGACCTTTGATAGCACTTTCTCTCATCAGCAAAGTGGCTATTTTGCGCACGTTGTACAGGGGAGTTTGTGTGCCGTCTGCCGTGGCAGATGAAATCGCCGGGCAGGGAGAGTTTCGGCAAGGGGCCGATCTCTTCACCAGGGAATCATGGATAAAAATCGAGGCCGTGCCTTCGCCGTCCTTGACATTGTTGCCTGTATTTCTCGGGAAAGGCGAAGTTGAAGTCATTCAGTTGGGAATTATTCGTAGCGGGTCGTTGTTGCTCATTGACGATTATCGTGCGCGACGAGCGGCGGAAGCCCTCCACCTCGCAGCCACCGGTACGGTAGGCGTTCTAGTGCGGGCCAAGGAATGCGGATTGGTTCCTGCCGTGGTTCCGCTTTTGCGGGAGATGCGTGATTGCGGCTATTACATTGGTGAGGCGGTTGTTGAGATGGCTCGTATTCGTGCGGGGGAGTGAAATGAAAGACATTCGACGCGCTGATTTCCTAAATCCAGATGTCTGATTCGCACGCGGCTCACCCGGTTCGGCAGGCTCACCGCAGGCAAGCTCAGGGTAAATACACCAGCCATCAAAAATCGCAAAACGGTTTTTCTGGGAATTGAAGACAATGTAGATGTGCGGAGCACAGGTGCTGTCTCTCAGGTGGCAGCCGACGCTTGCGGTGAGCAAAGTCGAACCGTCCCGGCGGCTGAAGGTCTAGCAAGGGACGGTATAGGGGCCTTCGTTCGCCGAGGACGTCGAACGCCACCTTGAGGAAAGCACTAGGCGGGCAGTTGGCAGTTTGCAGTAGGCAGAGGAGCGAAGCACAGGTGGCAGCCGACGCTTGCGGTGAGCAAAGTCGAACCGTCCTCGGCGGCTGATGGACGACATGAGGGCGGTTATACGGCAAATGCGTTCGCCGGGGACGTCGAACGCCACCGTGAGGAAAGCACTAGGCGGGCAGTTGGCAGTTTGCAGTAGGCAGAGGAGCGAAGCACAGGTGGCAGCCGACGTCCTCGGCGGCTGATGGATGACATGAGGGCGGTTATACGGCAAATGCGTTCGCCGAGGACGTCGAACGCCACCGTGAAGAAGCGTTTGCCTCAACCTGGGACTATTTGATTGCTCTCAATAGCGAAAACCGTTGCGGGATTTTTGGGTTGGTACCCCAAACAAAAATACCGCAACATTTGATCTTGATTAGTGTAAATCAGTGAAGATCAGTGGTGAAGTCTTTCTCTCTCTGTATTTCTTCATTCTCTTTATCAGCGGTGAAGTCTTTATTTTAACTTAACCGCTTAAGTATGGGTGTTTCTGGTAATAATGAATACAAAATTACTTTATTGTAAAATAGAAATTTATATTCTATATTGCATGTCATGATTACAAGAGCATCAGTTTCAGTACTTCGCTCACTGGCTGAACAGTTTCCGGCGGTTGTCATTCTCGGTTCGCGTCAGTGTGGGAAAACGACTCTGGCTAAGGATGTGATTGGCGGTCGGTATTTTGACCTTGAATTGAATTCTGATCGGCAGGTGTTTGAGGGGGATCCTGAATTGGCTCTCCGTCGATTGCCTGGACCGGTGATCTTTGATGAGGCTCAGATCATGCCGTCCCTCTTCCCCGTGCTGCGGGCGCTGATTGATGAGAAACGGACCGAAGTGGGACAGTTCTATCTGCTCGGGTCTGTGAGTCCGGAACTTGTGAAGGGAATTTCGGAAAGTCTGGCAGGTCGGGTGGGTATACTGGATCTGACACCGTTCCTCTACCGCGAGATACGGGAAACCGGGCAGGATACCTTGGATATTCTGTGGCTTCGGGGCGGGTATCCCCAGGCGTTTCTTGCCGCCGATACAAACGCCTGGCAATTTATGTTCGAAAATTATTTCCGAACATTCATTGAACGGGATGTGGCAAGGAGCGGACTCGCCTTTACCCCGCAGGAGATGCGACGCTTCATGACCATGCTGGCCCATTTGCATGGCGGGTTACTGAATGCCTCTGACCTTGGCCGCTCTTTAGGGATCACTTATCATACCGTCCAGAAGGCCCTCGATATTCTTGAAGGCTTTTTTCTGGCCAGACGCCTGACACCCTATCATGCCAATGTCGGCAAGCGTCTGGTCAAGGCTCCGAAGGTATTTCTGCGGGACTCGGGGCTTTTGCACTATCTGTTGGGGATCAGTTCAGTTGAAGGCTTGCTTTCCTCGCCAGCCAGAGGGCGAAGTTGGGAAGGGTTTATCATAGAACAATTGATTGCGGCGGAAGAACTGTCACGAAGGGGAAGTCAGTTTCATTTTTATCGGACGCAGACGGGTGTCGAAATTGATCTGTTGATTGATCGTGGACAAGAACGAATTGGATACGAGATCAAATGTGCTTCATCGGTATCATCTGCCGACACGGAAAATCTGCGGCAGGGAATAGCTGATGGGGTTATCCATAAGGGAGTGGTGATATATCCCGGAAGCCGGGCATTTCCAATTTCAGAAACTATCTCAGTCATCCCCGCCTCGGAGGCCTTGGTGAAGTAAGCATGGAGCGCCGAGCGCCGAGCGCCGAGAGTAGGGGGAGCGAGTAGCGTGGAGCGCCGAGAAGGATGGAGAGAGGAAATGTGCGGAGCATAGGTGCTGTCTCTCAGGTGGCAGCCGACGTCCTCGGCGGCTGATGGACGACATGAGGGCGGTTATACAGCAAATGCGTTCGCCGGGGACGTCGAACGCCACCGTGAAGAAAGCACTAGGCGGGCAGTTGGCAGTTTGCAGTAGGCAGAGGAGCGAAGCACAGGTGGCAGCCGACGTCCCGGCGGCTGAAGGTCTAGCAAGGGACGGTATAGGGGCCTTCGTTCGCCGAGGACGTCGAACGCCACCGTGAAGAAGCGTTTGCCTCAACCTGGGGCTATTTGATTGCTCTCAATAGCGAAAACCGTTGCGGGATTTTTGGGTTGGTACCCCAAACAAAAGTACTGCAACATTATCTTTTTTGCGCCTTCGCGGATTCGCGTGAAAAACTCCTTATTTTAGTGAAGATCAGGGCAGACGAATCTAAACCACCCAAAAATCATGAGTTTTGACAGAATTTACAGAATGTTCAGAATGGTAAGAGAAGAATCTGCCTTAATCCCTAAACAATTTTGTATATTTTGTTCATTTTGTCAAAAATCCCTCGTATGGGTGCGGAATTTAGATGCGTTTGCCCTGTAGTAAGATGAAGATCTCGCCCGCCACCCAGGCGCGGGTTCTGGCGGCGGTCCGACAGACCAGCTAGACTCTATCTTGATCCCTTTTGAATTATGAAGTAGAGTTCCGACATGACTGGATCAACGATCATGAACGATACATCATTAAAGGCGGAACAGGTACAACTTGGCCTGTTACGGGCCGCAGGTGTTATTCGTCGGGTTGAGCTTGTTCGTAATGTGTCGGCGAGCGTTATAGATATGTCACGTCGCGCCATCGCGCGTTGTCATCCCGATTGGTCGGAGATGGATGTCAAACTGGAATTCGTAAAGCTGAACTATGGGGAAGCGATTGCGGATCGCGTTCGGCATCATATTGGGCTGAAAGCACATGGCTGATTCGGATATCCTGACAGCTCTTCAACCTTCTGAATAAGTTGGAATGGTTTCGGCTTGGGCGTGAGTTGTCCGAGCGCCAGTGGAACGACGTGGCTGGAGTGCTCAAGGTGCAGCAAGGGGCGCTGGATATTGTCTATATGCGGCATTGGGCAGGTATTCTCGGCATAATGGATTTGCTTGAGCGCGCGTTTCGGGAGACGGGGGAGTAGCAAACGTCGAGCTCTCAGTAGCGAACATCGAACAGTCAAGGCGGGAAGTACCCCGCAGACATCAGACCACAGACCGCAGACCTGAGCGGAAGCACTTGGAGGGGCGCCCCTCCAGAAGATAGCGAACATCGAACAGTCAACATTGAACATCCAACGTTGAACGGGGAAGATGAGCGAATACGCTTATTTGCTGGAAGTCTGGAATAGACAAGAGTCGCCGCAACCCCGCATTGAAGAGGAAGAAGCGAGAACACCCGGTGGGAACCTAATGTGGGAGGGGCGCTCCGCCGCCGCGATGTGCTTCGATGAGAACTTAGGTGGGGCAAGAGTTGCCGCAATGGCCCTTCGACCAGGCTCAGGGCAGAAGTGCGCCTCCCACATTAAAGAAATAGAGAACGAGGGAATGCGCATTTTCGTTGGATGTTCGAAGTTGAATGTTGACTGTTCGATGTTTTGTTGTTTTTATCTTAACTTAACCGCTTAAGTATGGATAATTCTGCAACAATTAAAGATGTCGCCTTCATCGCCGATGTATCGAAAGCGACGGTTTCTTACGTCGTCAACGGTAAGGCGGAGAAGATGAAGATCTCTCCTGCCACCCAGGCCCGAGTCCTGGCGGCGGTCCGGCAAACCGGCTACACCCCAAACCGTCAGGCCCGTGATATGGCGCTCGGGAGGGGAAGCGTGGAGCGGGGAGCGCCGAGTGCCGAGAGTAGCGGGAGCGTGGAGCGTGGAGCGCCGAGTGCCGAGGAGCCTTCGACAAGCTCAGGGCAGGCAACCCTAACAACCGCTCTCTCCTCCGCCGGTTACCGGCTTGTGCCAGTTGAAAAGGCGGAAGAGGTTTCATTGGTGATGGGTGGCATTAGGGGGAAACTGGTGGGGCTGGTTTTTAGCGAGGAGCAGGTGAATAGCGGGGAGCGTGGAGCGCCGAGTGCCGAGGGGGGAGAGCGCGCAGACTGCAGACCGCAGACTTCAAATGTAGTAGCCGCTGCCTGCCCTGAGCTTGTCGAAGTGGTCCCCAGCGGCGCAGTTCCTAATCAGCCCCCAGAGATCAAACCGCAGCCTGCGCCTACAAAGCCGCAAGCGCCTTTACAGGCACCGGTGGATGCCGACGTCACGGCGGCATTAGCGACAAGAGTGGCCCCTTCAGGCGCCAATGCTGCCGGGACGTCAGCATCCACCATAGGGGCAGAGCCTGTGCTTGAACCGCCACCGCCAGTAATCGAAGGGGTTCCTAATGCTTTCGTTCCCGAGACCGGCTCGGGCGGTTCGACAAGCTCACCGCAGGCAGAGCCTCACCCAAGTGATTCCTCTCTTCTGGAGGGCGAACCTCGCGTGAGCCGTGTGGATGATGAGAGGGAGGGAAAGACCGCAGACGACAGACTGCAGCCTGCAGACCTTAGGGAGGCTAGAGAGCCGGAAGAGTCCAAAGTTGCGAGTCCAGAGTTGAAAGTTTCAACGCCTGAACTGCCAACCTCTGATTCAAAGTCTGCGGTCTGTAGTCTGCAGTCTGATGTCTCTCTTGATCCTCTCCCCGAACCAGACCTGCAGGTCATTGAAGTGGCTACTCAAGTTCCGGAAACCCCTCACCTTGATCCTCTCCCTCCCCTACATCGTCCCGAGATACGGGACTACGAAGGGCAGGAAGGGGAGAGGAAAGGGGATGCGCCAGCACCTCCAATTGAGCCAGAACCTGAAACGCCACCACAAGTTCCGGAGACAATCATAGAGTCGCAAGCGCCTTTGCAGGCACCGGTGGATGCCGACGTACCCGCCCTGAGCATAGTCGAAGGGCCGGCGGCATCAGCGACAGGAGAGGCCCCTCCAGGCACCAATGCTGCCGTGACGTCAGCATCCACCTTGGAAGCAGAGCCTGAGGCGGTATCGCATCAGGAATCGTCTCCCTCTGATTTGAAGTCTGCGGTCTGTAGTCTGCAGTCTGCCGTCTCTCCTTCCCCATCCCCCTCAACAACCCAGCAACCCGGCAACTCAACAACTGTCTCCCCTCAGGCTGCTCAAGTTCCGGAAACCCCTCACCTTGATCCTCTCCCTCAAGGGGAGAGGAAAGGGGATTTGTCAGCACCTATTATCGAGCCAGAACCTGAACCGCCACCGCCAGTAGTCGAAGGGGTGCCTGATACTTTCGTTCCCGAGACCGGCTCACCAGAGGTTCGCCCTCCAAGTGATTCCTCTCTTCTGGAGGGCGAACCTCGCGTGAGCCGTGTGGATGAGGAGAGGGATGTGGGGCTCCAGTCTGATGTCTCTCCTTCCCCATCCCCCTCAACAACTGAGCAACCCGGCCCTTCGACAAGCTCAGGGCAGGCAAACTCAACAACTGAAACCCTGGAACCGCCTGCCTCTGATTTAAAGTCTGCGGTCTGTAGTCTGCAGTCTGCAGTCTCTACCGCACCTCCCCCAGAAGCTACGCAAACGCTGACTCAAGACGGCTCACGCGGTTCGACAATCTCACCGCCGACAGAGGTTCGTTCTCCAGACGAGTCTGATGTTTTGGCTTCGGCGGATGATGATGAAAACGCCAATACTTAAGCGGTTAAGTTGCGAATGAATTCACGGTAACGCTATTGCTCACTAGGTGGCAGCCGACGTCCCCGGCGGCTGAAGGTCTATAAGGAACGGTATAGGAGCATTCGTTCGCCGACCTGCCCGCAATGCTACGCGCATAGCGTTGCAGGCGGGGGACGTCGAACGCCACCTGTCAAAAGACTCTGGAGCATGAAACGATGAAGGGCTCATTATTCCATAAAACCCCCGGGTGGGTGCCATTCGGGACGCCGTTTCACGTTAGAATCGGTGTCGATCGCAAGGCTCCTTGTTTGTTGACTGAGGCGACATTGGCACCTCATATCATGGATGCCGCCCGCCGTTACCATGCTGATGGACGCTGGTGGCTGAAGCTGATGGTTGTGATGCCTGATCACATCCATATGATCGCGGGTTTTCCCGGTGAACCCGGGATGAGCCGCACCATTGGATCATGGAAGGCCTATCTGGCAAAAAGTCATGGAGTTAGATGGCAGGGGAACTACTTTGATCACCGTTTGCGCAATGACGATGAGTATGTGGAGAAAGCACACTACATTCGCATGAATCCAGTGCGAGCCTGCTTGTGCAAGTCGATGGAAGATTGGAAATGGATCGTGGATGGGGCTTGTTTGAGTTAACTTGAATCGAAGCACAGGAGAGCGAAGTTTAGGAGAGCGAAGTTTAGGAGAGCGAAGCACAGGTGGCAGCCGACGTCTCGGCGGCTGCATTGATGGTATAGGGACGACTAAACGGCCACTGCGTTCGCCGAGACGTCGAACGCCACCTTGAACACTGGGCGGGATAGGGACGACTAAACGGCCACTGCGTTCGCCGAGACGTCGAACGCCACCTTGAACACTGGACGGTATAGGGACGACTAACCGTTCCATGCGTTCGCGGGGAGTACGGCGAGCTTGAAATTCTTAAAATTTTGAGATACCTTTCAAATATGACTGCTTTGCTTGAACAGGTAGGCGAAATGATCGGGAAAATGAATCGCTCTGAGAAAGCCCAGATTTTGCAGTGGGTGGTATCAGATCTGGGCGATGCATTTCCTGGGATAGATAGTCGTTCCGATGTGTGTGGCGGGGAGCCGTGTGTCGTGAGAACCCGTATTCCTGTTTGGACGCTTGTTCAGGCAAGGCGTTTAGGCGTGACTGAGTCCGATTTGCTTAAGGCTTACCCGTCGCTTAATGCTGGCGATCTCGCAGAGGCTTGGGCTTACTATCGCACTCATAGTGAACTGATCGAATCCCAGATAAGGGACAGCATAGGGGCCCATGCGTTCGCCGAGGACGTCGAACGCCACCTTGAGGAAAACACGAGGCGGCATCCCACAGGTGGCAGCCGACGTCTCGGCGGCTGATTGGCAGCATAGGGACAGCATAGGGGCCCATGCGTTCGCCGAGGACGTCGAACGCCACCTTGAGGAAAACACGAGGCGGCATCCCACAGGTGGCAGCCGACGTCTCGGCGGCTGATTGGCAGCATAGGGACGGCATAGAGGCCCATGCGTTCGCCGAGGACGTCGAACGCCACCTTGAGGAAAACACGAGGCGGCATCCCACAGGTGGCAGCCGACGTCTCGGCGGCTGATTGGCAGCATAGGGAC
>Ga0194054_10000048_pt1 | contig 55548 bp, 55 predicted proteins | sample SepL2210m_MetaG_FD_163628 | JGI IMG/M metagenome (GOLD analysis project Ga0194054, IMG submission 163628) | Anoxic zone freshwater microbial communities from boreal shield lake in IISD Experimental Lakes Area, Ontario, Canada - Sep2016-L227-10m | ecosystem: Environmental > Aquatic > Freshwater... | reverse complement strand
TTGACCAACAACCAAAACACCAACACCATAACCGAACACTCACGGCATGTGTTACCCATGTCTTGAACCAAGGTGTTACCTATGTCCTGACCCGTGCCCCTCCCCCTAACAGTCTTTAGTCTTCAGCCTTCAGTCTAATGGCCTCCACTTCCCCCCACCTTCCGCTCTTGGCAAAGTTTTTGCTCTGTTGAGTTGGATTTTTTAACCACAGAGGCAATGATTCGCACCGAACTTTCCATGGAAACCAACTATCTCTCCGACGGATTCGCCAAGATCGACCATGATCTGCGTGAACTGATGACCTGCCTCACCGAGGTGCTTGAGGAACTCGCCGTCCTAATCGGTATCAGCCATCTGTACTACTCGTTACATTCCCATGAGTGTCACACTGCCTAGTATATTCACAGTGACTTCCTAGTCTAGTTGCGGGGGACAACCATTTCAATTCCTTTAAAAGCATTCTGTATGTCATTTGTTTCTGTTGGGTTCTCTTTTTCCTCCTTTAAGAGTAGTTCGTGGAATGTCCAGTTGTGTTTGTTATTATGCCACCACGATCCACGTCGGGGTGGATGCGGTACATAATTGGGGTCCTTGAAGACCATAGTTGATTTGAAAAGTGGTTTATAGTTGCTGGAATAGACCCACAGCTCTGTCGGAATACCCATGGGGTCCCGGAGTACATGCATTAGGAATACGTTCCTATTTCGTATTTCATGGGTGGCGATACTCATTGATGGGTAAATCCTACCCAGCTCCTTTCTATTGAAGTACATCCATTCCCCGGGGGCGTACCTTAGTTTTTTCTTGTGCTTTACCTGATACATCCAACGATCATTAGCGTCGATGGCACGGGTTTCGATGGCGTCAATGTGTATCCATTGGTGAGTAACGAGTTGTGCTGAGCCCGGTGGAATCGTTGATAAATCAATTTTATTGCGGGGCCAAAGTTTTTCCTTGGGAGTCTCTAACTCAAACTCAGCCGGTCGGGCGATATACTCGTAGTCAATGGCCGGATCCCATCGGTAGTTTCGCCTGTAGGAATCGGCATTGATTGCCAAGGCTGTGAACTTTTGCCATACCCAGTCTTTGGCAGGCCAACTAAATAGCTTAGGGTCGTCCTCGTCATCCTCATAATAAATAGCGTCATTGAAATAATCTTCCAGGTGGTCCAACATTGCATATATACGCCGCTCTCTTTTTTTAAGATATGAGCGTAAACTCCCCAGGCGATGGGCAAATGTGGTTTTATAATTAAAGAAAAAAGCCATATTTAAAGCATGTATAAGGTTTTTGAAGGGTCCGGAACGGGGGGCTTTGTAACTAAATAGGGTATTATTTGTTATATCAGCAATACAGCTAGGTGATATTTAAACCACCTAACTGCATTCTGAATGTTAGTTTGCGTTAGATTGCTGCTGGAGCTCCAGTTTTGTTATCCACCGAGGATAATGTTGTGACTGGGATGCTGTCGTCGCTCATCAGGCGAATAATCTCTTGAAGAAGCGAGTGGATATTAAATACCTGTCTGTGAGATGCAGTGGCTGTTAATAACTTCTGTATTAATTCCTCAGGTGTTTCCAGTGGTGCTGGTGCCTGAATGACCTTGCTGATCTTGCTGACCTTGGGAGCCCTTGCAGGTTTTGATGCCGCTAGCTCCTCCTTGGGGATAGCCTTTCGGATTTCCTGAACCTTTGCCATTACCCGGGCTCCAGTGCGTTCCTCGGGCTTGAGTTCCGCGACTACCTTCTTCCATGCCTGCACCTGATGGCTCTCGGGCAACTTGTTTAACAGCGGCCGGAGTTGCGCTTCGTTGATAGGCAGATCCTCTGGCTTCTCCATCTTGGACTTGAGCTGGAGTGTCAGGTTGCCGGCTCCAAGGAGTCTACCAAGATGCTGGGGTTTGTAGTTGAAGCGCTCCCTCACGTACTCCTCGAAGGAGGTGTGGGTGGCTTTCCAGAGGAGGCCTCCTTTGTACTCATTGATCTCGGCGAGAGCAGTGAAGCAATCCAAGGAGGAAGTCGCTACTCGTTTCTCCAGACTATGGAGGAGGGCTGTGTCCTCAGTGGAGAGGACGGTGGTGGTGGAGGCCGTCGTGGCGACGGGATTGAGTATTGGTGAATTCATATACTATCGTTTTGGTGCTGGTTGATTATTTTGGTGATTCTGCCGGCCATCACTCGATGGCCAGTTACTGACTCTTTCTTTCGGGTTGTGCCAGTACTGGAGCCAGGGGAGCACTGAAGTACTCCATTCATCGCTGGCTGCTTTCCTGAGCTGGGTTGAAAACGATGATCCAAGGTCACGCTCAGCCTGCATGGCCTTCATGCGCATGAATCCCGGTTTGCTGGCAAGGGTCTTATCGGGCCACTGGTGGAGGACTCCATCGGCGAGGTTCATCTCCTGTGCTATTTTGTCTACTAGTGCAAACTGAGTGAACGCGTATCCCCTCCATGACTCACGTGACTGGAAAACACTGCTGTTGACCGTTCTGCCCAGTTCCCGTGCTTTGGCCTCTATGCGAGCCACGTTTTCCGCTCGGAGGTTGATAGGTTCATGGAATATCGAGACGGGGTTGAATGCCGCTAGGGTCTCCATGGTTTTTCGTAGAGCTGCTTCGCCTTCATCCGGCAGGGTAGGTGCCATAGCGACATACACATGAATGCCCGCAGCAACTGCCCTTTCAAGAGTTCTCAGTTTGGCCTGTGGTCCCGGAGCATTCGGTTCGTAGATCTGGCTCAGGCTGTCATCAAGCGTGGGTATACTCATGCCAAAGAGCAGTCGGGTGCCAAACTGCTGGTATAGATCAAAATCCTGCTCGGCTAGTGGCGAGCGGGTCAGGATTCGGACATTGAGATCGGAATCACGGAGGATGATTTCGAGAGCACGACGTACGAGTCCTCGCCGACGATCCTGCATCAACTGAGTCATGGCTGGATTTCATCTGACGGAACATAAATTCGCTATACGCTCCATACATGGCCCCTCTGCCGGGAAAACCCTGTGGGACGAACATGCCGTTCCAGGTTTCGTTTCCCATCTCCAGCTTGATCTGATGAAAGGTCTCGGTCCAGGGAGTCCTGTGACCCCATGCCACTCGTTTCTTTCCGTAGGGCGAATCAGGAGGTCCCGCGAGGTATTCGATCAGATTTTTCTGTTCCTGAACGGTAAAGATGGTGGAGGTGATGATCCATGGATCCGTACCGACCTGCTCGCAGAGTTCGAGCATCTGATGAAGTCCCAGAGGAGTTGTGGTCTTGGCACCATCCGTTTCCTGATATGTCAGGTTGGAAACCTCGGGAGGGCCGAGAGCATCGTCAAGTGCCCTCCCGAATCCATTGTTTGCCTGAAGCACCCAGATCCTCAGTGTACTGGGCTGAAATCGCTTCAGGGTTTCAACGATCTGGGGATAGAACCTATTGGGAGGGGGCCCGTCCTTCTCGACAATGCTGACATTATCGATGAGCAGCGTGCCCGGTTCCGCCGTATGGATTTCAAAACGCTCGGTGTAATTCCCCGTGGGAGGGGCCCCGAGGAATTCAGCACTGTATTGATGCCACTGGTTGCCGACCTGAAAACTAGGATTGGCAATATTTCCTATTTTCACATCCACCGCTCCGGTTGGCATTCCTTTCTGTTTCATCCAGAGTTGGAGAATATAGGTTTTCCCCTCATGCAGGCGCGGCAGATCGGCTCTGTCACCCGAAATCAACCAATCGCCCAATCCGATACGGCGACTATTTGTTGTCCAACCTTCCGGAACGCTGAGTGCCAGCGATGCGTTTCCTCCGCCGGGAGGCACATCCGGCGAAAGGGATACACGGACTCCTGCCTTGTGAAGTTCGCGTGCATCCGCTTCATAAAAGCGAAGGCCGGAACAGAGCCACCAGGGATTTTCCCCCCAAGTGCGGGTGACGCTTGCGGGGATGTTGGTCCGGACGGCCGTAAGAACATAGATGTCTCCCTCTTTAACGGCGGGGCCAGAGTTGGCAAAGGTGACAAGGTTGGGGCCCTGGACTGATGCCTGGTAAGAGGCAATTTTGTCTTCGCGCACGAGATTGACTGCATTGTTCTCGAACCTGTAAACAGCCGCCGTGCCACCATCAAAATATCCGGTTCTAAAGATGTCGTAGTAACCGATTTTGGCCCCTTTTTCATCCTCTAGTGTCTTCTGCGATCCCCCCGTGGCAAATCCCTTTACCCTTGCAGTGATGGGGTTGGGATTGGGGAAAAGCCACCATTGATTATGCCACGGTTCCGTATCCCAATGGCTCATGGTGGGAGGGGTGATGTTTACCCCAAAACGGGGTGGATCGGCGACCACAACAGGCCGGGAAATATCAAAAACAACCTTTTCTCCCTGAGTGGCCGGAAGAGCCAGCAGAAGATGGCTGGATGCAATGAGAAGGATCGCAAGACCAAGAGCATCACGATCCTTGTGGCTTGCTGGAATCATCCAATATCGGCAAGTGCATTCACCCTCTTGTGGATTCGCAGCACTTCAAAAGTCATGCGGATCGAATCCCTCAAAAGACTGACCTTGCTTCCGGGCACATCCTCCCAATCGACCGGAAACTCCACGACGGCACATTTTGATTTGAGCAGGAGAAGAAGTAGCTCGACATCGAAGGCAAAGCCCTGAGTGGTCAGGTAGGGCTGGATTTTCTGATAAGCCTCGATCTTAAGAATCTTCAGGCCGCATTGGGTGTCGAAGGCCGGAATCCGTGCGAGTTCGGAAACAAGCGTCGCAAAAACACGGCCCGAAAGATGGCGGCGCAGGGAGCGGTGGATGGTACGTCCGAGCATCTTGACCCTGCTCGCAAGCAGGGCATCGGCATGGCATACCGGAGAACGGAAAAATTCCTCGGCACGGAGAATCTCACTCGCACTCACGGCCCCATCGGCATCCGTGAAGGCAATGAGTGAATATCCCTCGGAGTGAGTCCATCCACGATGCACGGCCCCACCTTTGCCTGTATTTTTTTTTGTAAAAAGCGGATCAAGCAACACAGGCAAACCCTCGCCCGATTGCATCCTGCTGATGAGTGCGGAGAGCAGTTCCTGCTGTTCAGGAGACGATCCGTCATCCGAAATCAGGATGGCGAAACGAGGAGGTAAAGTCTTAATCAGATCGGGCAAAAAAAGTTCCAGCCTGGAGACATCATTGTAGTGGGGGATGACCAAGAGTGTTTTGCTCACGATGATCACTTTGCTGCTAAATGAGACCCGCGGTCAATGCCATCGTTGCCTAATCAGGCGTCGTCTTTAGAGATCAGTTGCAGGATTTTTTTGGCCTCGCAGAGTGCGGTGTGCCGTTCGGCGACGAGCGCGCGACCCGTGAGGCCCATTTCCGTGAGATGAACCGGGGTGGAGTCGAGACACTCCTCGATGGCCTCGGCCAGAAGTTCGGGATTGGCGGGCGGGACAAGCCACCCAGTTTTCCCGTGCAAGACAAGCTCCGGAATCCCCATCACGGAGGTCGAAATGACGGGGCGACCCAAGGCAAGAGACTCCATGATGACCACAGGCAAGCCCTCTGCAAACGAGGAAAGTACCATGGCACGGGAAGAGAGGAGAATCTCTCGAATCTCCCGACCCGATTTCCATCCAGCAAGATGAACGATTTTTTCCAAGTGAAGTCTGCGGATGGCATTTTCGATCTCCGGACGCATGGCGCCATCACCCACGAGCACGAGTTTGAAATCAGGAAAACGCGTGATCACCCGAGCCGCGGCCTCCACCAGTGTCAGTTGACCCTTTTGTTCGGAAAGCCGCCCGATACAGAGCAATTGCTGTGAGTCGGGGACGGGTGTGAGAGGCATGGAAAGAAACGCGTCATCGACACCACAATGAACAACATGGATTTTTTCCCAATCCGAGGTTGCGGCCCAACGGTAGAGCTGGGAGCGACCGAAGTACGAAATGGCGATGGCAAATGAAGCGTTATGAATTTTGGCTCCCAAACCAAGCGTCTCCGTGCGGTCAAATTCCTCGGGGCCGTGACAGGTAAAGGAATACCGAGGTCCACCCAAGAGGCGGACTAGCAGAGCAACCGCGGTGGAATTGGTGCCGAAATGGGCATGCACATGAGTGACTCCTTCCTTGGCAAACGAGTGATAGAGAAAACAGGCTTCTGCAAAATACGCCAAACGGAGGAAGAGCCCCCTGCCCGGCTCCCAGCCCGATCTCATGGCAGTAAAAAGAGTATGCAGAGCTGCGCTCGGTTGGGTGATAAGAACTCGTAAGACGCCAAGGAGCAGGGTCGCCGCACCCTGATCAAGCACGACAAAGGTTTTATCTCGCTCCGCCTGATCGGCAGGATCGGGGAGGGGGCCGGTGTATCGACGGAGGGAAGCGCTCTTTGGTCCCGCTCCATCGAGGTGCTTGCACAACCGGGAGGGGAAGAGGGAAAGGAATGCTTCCTCCTGAACGGACTTCCGGGTCAGGAAAATCTCCCTCCCGTGACCACACCCAAGGAACTCATCCAAAGATGGTATGATCTCCAAGTCGAGGCTTTGCGCAGGCGCTCCAGCGGAATGATCCATCTGGATCACGAATATCAACCGGGCATCTGGTTCGGGCCTGGGGCGAGGGCGGCGGCGGGTGTCAGCTTTACCCCTCCCTGCTGGGTGGGGAGTCATGTCAGAATTGAATCCGGATGCCGTCTTGGACCGTATGCATTTCTGGGTGCCGGAGCCTTTCTGGATGAGGATGTAGAGGTAGTTGAATCAATCGTCTGTGCCGAGACCTATGTCGGTTCCCACATTACACTGAACCGCATGGCCGCACAGGGTGGTCTTCTGATGGACTTTGAACGGGGTGTCGGTGTCGAAGTATTGGATGAGTTTGTGCTCTCCTCCATGGGATCTGCCTCCCTGTATCCATCACTGGCCGAGAGGATATGTGCCTTTGTCCTTTCAACTCCGCTGACCTGGCTGGCCAGGCTTATGAACCGGGGCGTGCCCCCGGAAGAGGCCCTCTGTCAACTTTCCCGATCCAAAACTGTCTGCCTGAGCACCTATGCAAAAGGCCCTCTCTGTCTCCGCCGTGCCCCCTGGCTTCAAATGGTGGCGGAGGGGAAAATGAAAATCTTCGGCGTGCTGCCTCGGACTGAGGAGGATTGGAAAAAACTCTCCCCCGAAGCGAGATCTGTTCTCGATCAGGCCTCAGTGGGTGTTTTTGCACTTTCCGATCTCTATGATTGCCATTCACCCAAAGAACCGGATGAATGGATGCATGCGGTGTTTCAAGCAGGCAATCCCTCCGGATCGAGCAATGCCCGCAATTGGTCGAAGCTCCTCAGGATCATTTTTATCAACCCAGTCAAATCATGAAATGTGAACTCAGTTGCTGTTTAGATGTTCTGGATCCCGTCCTGGAGGATGTTCCCAGGGCGCTCGGACAGCTGGTCGGTTTTCTCCGCGATCATGGCGTTGCGGATGAGATCTTCCTCAATCAATTTGAACTTGCCGCAGCGGAGGCGATCAATAACGCGGCGGAACATGGTTGCGCCAACTCGGATGAGAAATTTTTTCGCGCCCGACTCTATCTTAAACCCGATCATATAGAGCTTCGTGTTGCCGACCCCTCTGATTTTAAAGGGTTGCCCGGCGAACCGGATCTCCCGGCAGATCCCTTTGAGGAGGGGGGGCGCGGTTATTTTATCATGAAGCGCCTGACCGATGAACTGCTTCACGAAGAGGAGAACGGATGCCATGTTCTCGTGCTTCGCAAGCAGTTTGCCGCATCAGGATGGCAGTATCGTCCCGGCCAGTCCGATCAGATTGTCACGGACATTGCTGATGAACTTGTCTCCAGCTACGAACTCATCAACACCATGGTGTCTCTTGGTGAGTGGCTTGCCATGGCCCCGGATATGGTTGCCTTCGTGGATGGCGCTCTCGAAAAACTCTGTGGAGTGACAGGGGCTGAAGTCGCCTATGTCCGTATCGAGGAGAAGGGGGAACTAAAACTGTTCAGGGAAAGAGGCACTCCCCTGCAATCCATCGAACAGAGCGTTCCGGCCAAAGGTCCTCAGGTCGAGGCGGGTGTCTTTCGCACCGGGAAGGAAATCACACTTCCCGAAGGTTCTGCCTTGAAGGAAAAAGACCCTCTTTCCTCTATCCTCCTCAGCAGCTTTGTCACCCCGGTTGTTTTTAAGGATCAATTTCGCGGTGTACTCGTCATGGGGAGGACTCATGCGGCGCCTTATTTCGTGGCAGGCAAGCTCAAGGTGGCCCGCATGGTGGCGGAATATCTCGGGATCATTGTTGCCTTGGGTGAACTTCAGAAGCAACGGGCAGCTGAACAACTCGCCCTCCGTGATTTAGAAATCGCTGCGCAGATTCAGCTATCCCTGATGCCGCAGACTTTCTCCCCCATATCCGGGCTGGATATCTATGGCACCTGCCGCCCCGCCCTTCAGTCCGGCGGTGATTATTTTGACATTCTCATCCTGCCGGATCAATCCGTACTCTGCGTGATAGCCGATGTCATGGGCAAAGGATTGCCCGCGGCACTGCTCGCCACCATGCTGCGGACCAATCTTCATGCTGTTGTTGCCTCGAATGTCACGCACCCCGAGGAGATCATCACCAAGATCAATCAGCTGATGTGCAAGGATCTCATCAAGCTGGAGATGTTCATTACGATCGTCTGCGTCTGGATCTCCTCCGACCGGAGACAGGTGCGCACCACCAGCGCGGGACATTTATCTCTGATGTTGCAGCGAGCCAATGGGAGTATTGTTGAAATTGAGGGGAAGGGAATTCCGGTCGGGATTTTCACTGACATCACCTATCCCTTCGAAACCACGCCCTTTGAGCCCGGCGACAGGCTCCTGCTCTATACCGACGGAATCATTGAGGCGGTTGGTGATGATGACTCCATGTTTGAGATAGAGCGCGTTCGACAGTCGTTAGACACATCCCGCCTTCTCTCCGCACGCAAAACAGTTGAAAAGCTGCTTCAGGAGGCTGCAAGCTTTTCAGGTAGCCGTCCTCCCTCCGATGATCGTACCATCATCCTAGTTTCCCGCACCCAATGAGCGAACCACATACCCCTCATATCCTTATTGTTGACGATCAGGAGTTGATGTACCGCGTCCTGCAGGCGACCCTCCGACCGCTTGGGGCGAGGCTTTCCTGGGTCAAATCAGGTTCCGAAGCGATACAGCATATCGAAAGCATAGGGGTTCCCGACGCGTTGGTTCTGGACTTTTCGATGCCGGACATGGACGGGGTCGAGACACTCCGCCTGATCCGCAAACTTGATTCGGGGGATGCCATCCCGGTTGTCATGTTGACAGCGCGAGATCAGACTCATATCCGGACGGATGCGGAGGGATTAAAGATCCACACCTTCATGACCAAACCCTTCAGCCCGAATCTGCTGCTGAGCACGCTGAAACAGATTCTTCACCCCCGTTGAGAACATAGAAGTTCCACGGAATTTCCAACCGCAACCTGAAACAGGTGAATATCATGAGGGAGGCTTGCCCAAGAACGGCTGGAATAGCTAGGATTTGGACTATGAACGGCCGGAGCCACCGAAACCTCATTTCCCTTTTCTGTTTATTGGCAGCACTTCTCGCGCCAGCTCTTACTGCGCAGCAGGCAGCTCCGGACGCTGGATTCGTGGCTCCTCGCCCTACCCGTCCCAAAGTTGAGACGACCCCCGTGGAAAAACCCGCCCCCTTCGATATCACCGGGATTGTAGCCCAAGCCTTCAACATGAGAAGGCCGCTTCAGATGATCAATCCCCTCGCGCCAGCCAGATATGGTGATGGCAGTGAGAGTGTCAGCTGGGATCCCGACAAACCTGAAAAGCCCAAAGGGATCATCCTGTTCGGCATTCAGTGGTAATGATGTTTCTTTCTGGCAGGGTGGCGTTCTACGCGGATCGAACGGCTAGGCGATGAAAGCATTTGTGATCAATTTGGAGAGCGCGCCTGAGCGTTGGGTTCATATGCAGCAGGCATTTTTGGGGTCTCCATTTCAGATGGAGCGCGTAGCCGCAATTTCAGGAAAGTCTCTTAAGTTGCCGATCCCCGAGTTTGACCAGGAACGCTTCCGTCGATCCCATGGCCGGGGGGTCAATATTTATGAAGTCGCCTGCTACCTGAGTCATATCAAGGCGATCCGTGCATTTTTGAAAACTTCCGAGAGTCATGCCATGATCTGTGAGGATGATCTGCATCCCAAGTCGGACACGGGAACCCTGCTGACAGCCCTCATGAAGACCTCCTTTGCCTGGAATATAGTCCGGCTGACAGGGCTCTCAGGAGGCACCCCATGGAAGGTTGTTTCGCTCAATCGGGAATACTCCCTCAATGTGCAGATGGGGAGGCTGAAGGGATGCGGTGCCTACATTTTGGATCGCAAGGCAGCTGAGGCTTTCGTAACAGGATTGGTGCCGATGTGGCTTCCTTGGGATCATGCTGCTGACCGCGAATGGCCCTTCGGGTTGAAAGCGGTATCCGTCTCTCCATTTCCCATATCACAGACGGAGGAAAAATTTACCAGTGATATCCAAGGGAACTCCCAGCCCCGCCTATCCTCTGTGGAGCGTTGGCGCACAACCTATCCCTATCAGATTGGAAACGAGTTCTCCCGCTGGATACATAGGGGAGGCTACGCCCTTGGACTCAAACTCCGATTCCTTTGCAGTCGGGATTTATAAAACAACGATGAGCGGATTTTTCAGCCGTTGGGGTACATGGTGTCTGCTGGGATTCGCGCTCATCTATTACGGTCAGTATTACCGGGCCGGTCTCTATCCCGCCGCCGAAGGTGGGGTTGAGGGGATGCTGGCTTTGCGATTACTGGAGGGGAAAAGGCCGATCGTCGACACATTTTTGGGGTACAACCTGTTCTGGTTTTATCCCATCGTTGCGATTTTCAAACTGTTCGGGCCAAGTTACACGGCACTCCGTCTTTTCTTTCTCGTTCTCTGCACGCTGACGGGACTGATGTCCTTCAGATTGGTGTGGCTCTGTACCGGAAATGCGGTTGCAGCATTTCTCGGGGGACTGTTGGTGATGATGATTCCCGGGCAGATGTTTAGAAATTACATGGCCTTCATCGTTGTGTTGAACATGACCGCCTTCTTGCCTGCATTTTTGCTGAAACTCCGCAAGCCATCATCCCGTCTGCTTTGGATGGCCTGCTCTGGAGGGACACTTGCCCTTGCCTGGTTGATCCGGGTTGATGTTGGATTCTTTCTGACCTGTGTCTGGCTTGGCTTGGTCATCACCTTTCCAATAGGGCGCAGCGATTTTCTGGGTCATGCCAGAATCGCGGGAATCGGTGCATTGCTTGCGTTGATTTGCTTCCTCGCTGTTCATCTCCCGGTCTACCTCGATGCATCAAGGCGCGGCTTTGCTCCAGAGTTCGTGGGCCAGTATCAGCAATGGCCCTTCATGATCGCCTCCCAGGGTAGAAAGGTCATCGATAGCATCGCGAAATCCACTGCCTTCGTCCGTTATCAACCCAGGCCGGCAACTACTCCGACGACCTCTGTGGAGCCTGTTCCATCCAGCGAGCCGGCCACTGCGGTGACGAAGACGCAGCTTGCCCATCAGCCTCGCCATGAGGAGATCAAAGCAAAGCCGGTGAACACACCGCTTGCCCGTCGGTCCATTTTTTCCGGATCAGCGAGGGATATCATGCTTGCGATCAACATCTACCTTCCGGTGATGGTCGCCATCATGCTCGGGTTTGCTTCGGTGGGCGTATGGATGAGCGCACTTGCCCGTCGTGATGAGATCCTGCGGGATCATGCGTTGGTTTTATTGACCGCGCTGGGATGTTCGCTTGCCCTCTTTCCCCAGTATTTTTTTTGGCGACCTGACATGGTGCATCTCAGTGAATTTATGGTGCCGATGTCGTTGACCAGTATCATTGCGATGACCTATGCACTCACCGCTTGGAGAAACGCAAGCAAGCACGGACGATTGGGATTGGGAGCGGTTCTTTTTTTCTCGGCCACGATGCTCCTACTCTACTACATCAATGCTTTTCAGTCTCAATCGAGCGGCGGTATTGCAGCGGGTCTGAACAAGCGACTCGAGTTCCATGGTGCCAATGGTGTCGATGTAAAATTGACGCCGGATGAGTTTCGGGACACCTCGGCAATTTATCGGATTATCACGGCGGTCTCCGCACCGGGGGAATATCTCATTTGCTACCCGTACAATCCCGAAATCAACTTCATGACGGATCGACCATCGTATGAATATAATTTCTACATCGATAATGTCATGATTTCCCCCGAGCGGTTTTATAACGAAGAAATCGGGAAAATTTCACGCTATCACCCCGCGGCTTTCGTCATCACGGATTGGGAAGTGAATAACACAGAGCAGTCCAGATTTAGCATCTGGGCAGCTCAGACCTATGACCACATCAGGATGAATTACAAACTCGCTTATCAGCGCGGGAACACCGAGGTGTTTGTGCGCCCCGACAGGGCAGAGAGAATTCCCAAGGACTTGAGGTTTTAGAGCATGGCTGCCTTGGATCGCTCAGTCTGATCAGAGATGGAAACGCTCTGACACGCCGCAACCACTTCATCGACGGAGATCTTGAGCATCCGTTCATTGTCGGGGATACCACTAGGCACTTCGCCTGATTCACCCCGTCTCCTTCCTGCGGGCGCCACCATGAGGTGAGGACATTTCCAGGGACCGAATTGTCCCGGAACACTATGACCAAAAAGGCTGACGATAGAACATTGCATCGCGGCGGCGAGATGCATGGCTGCTGTATCGACGCCAACATAATAACGGGCCTTTGAAAAGATCCAGGCCATCTCCCGCCACGATGCCTGCCCTGCGGTTGTCATGACTCGTTTTCCAAAGCCCGCACATAACTCCTCCGCCCCGGCGATCTCACGGGATGATGGCCCGCAACTTACAAGTACCTGAGGGGTAAATTCCAAGATGCGGTTCAGTGTCTCACGCCAACGATCGAGCGGCCACGATTTGCAATGCCACCGCGTCGCGGCGTGGAGTACGGCAAAACCTTCTTGCAGCTCCGATGCCTGCTTCCATGGAATTGCTTCTGAAGGGTTGAATCGAAGCGGTGGAATTCCCTCGGGCAATCCAAGCACCTGCCGCGGCGTCATGTAATCCATCTCAACCTGATGGAGTAGGTCGCGATCTGTCTCCACGACATGAGTGAAGCTGCGGCGCCAGGAGGGTTTGAGTATATCAACATCACCCACATGGGTTGCGCGGACGCGTGCCCGCGAGGCGGTCACAAGAATTCTGCCCCGGTCATTGTCGCCAAGTTCAAAGGCATAATCGAAGGTTGTGCCGATGACGGTCGCCAGGGTTCCCATATCGCCTGTAAAATCGCCCCATGTGCGCTTCCTTTCCTCGGGGCGGGCAGTCGTAAGGATCCGGTCTGCTTCGGTACATCCGGCAAGTATCCCCTCGGTGCCCCGCCTGACAGCCACCCAGATTTCAGCTTCGGGAAATTTCCGCCTCGTTGCCACGATGATCGGCGTGATGAGCAGATTGTCGCCGATGTGGCGGAGTTTCGTGAAGAGAATGCGCATGGAAAGAACAACTCACAGGGATAGAATGGAGAGGAAAAGAAGAAGCCAGATTTTGGAAGTCATCTTTTGGATCCCAAAGGATCCCCTCTCTTCTGCTCCATCCGTTGCAGGCGTGTGGGATCCTATTTTCCGCGGACGGGAATCACTGTGACCGGGAGGGAGGACTTTTCCAGAACTGATGTCACCACGCTTCCGCTGAAGAGATGATAGAGCGCCCCGTGTCCGTGGGAGCCAAGCACGATCATGTCTGCCCCGGTTGATGTGGCCTTCTCCAGAATCTCTTCCGAAGGAAGGGCTACGGAGACGGCAGTCTCTACGCTCAGTCCCGTTGCGCGCAGTGGAGCGGCTATGGATTCGAGGCGCTCTCTAACACCCTCCTGATCCGGTGGTTCCATCGGCATGGGAGCCGTGATGACATCCATGGCTGCTCCCACGGGGACATAAGCCGCAACGGGTTCCACAACAGCAAGAAGAATTAGTTTCGCATGAAGGTCGGAGGCAAGCCGCCCGGCCCCTTCGACAACTTTATGGGTGATCGGACTCAGGTCAATCGCTGCAAGGATTGTTTTCATGACACCAAGCATGGAATGGAGGAGCTTGCCTTGCCAGCGAAATGCACCCGCTCCATAGTCAAATTCATGCAGGAATTTTTCGGTGGATTTGCAAAAGCGGAAAAGGGAGGAAACCTGTTGCTCTCGCCAGACGCTCCTCTGGCTGCAAGGATGAGGCCCGTCACCCTGGAGGAATATGTTGGACAGTGGCATCTTTTGGGTGAAGGGAAACTGCTCCGTCGTGCCATCGAGGCTGACAGGCTCTCATCGGTAATCTTTTACGGGCCTCCCGGCACCGGGAAGACAAGTCTGGCGCGTGTCATAGCCGGTCGTACAAAGAGTCGCTTTCTCGAATTGAGCGGGGTGGAGGGAGGGATTGCGGATATAAGAAAGGCAATCGCTGATGCGACGGAAGAGATGCGAAATGGAGGCGGGACAATACTTTTCATCGATGAGATTCATCGCTTTAACAAAGCACAGCAGGATGCCCTGTTACCCGATGTCGAACGAGGTACGGTGCGATTGATCGGGGCGACAACGCAAAACCCTTACTTTTCGATCAATAGCCCGCTGGTCTCTCGATCCCAGATTTTTCAACTCGAACCATTAAAGGTTGACGATCTTTTGCTGCTTCAGCATCGCGCAGTGGCTGACGCCAAGCGTGGGCTTGGCGGGTTGCCGATCACCTTGGATGAGGCGGCTGCACTTCACCTTGCCGTGGTGAGCGACGGCGATGCCCGCAAGTGTCTCAATGCACTGGAGATCGCTGCGCGGACGACTCCCTATGATGCCGGGGGACGGATTCGAATTTCACAGGAAGTGGCTGCCGAAAGCATCCAGAAAAAGGCCGTCGTCTATGATGGCACCGGTGACGAGCATTATGACACGATCAGTGCTTTCATCAAAAGTCTGCGCGGCAGCGATCCTGATGCGGCCCTTTATTGGCTGGCCAAGATGCTCCATGCCGGGGAGGAACTCCGCTTCATCACGCGTCGGCTGGTGATTTTTGCAAGTGAAGATGTCGGGCTTGCCGATCCGTTGGCCCTGCCGTTGGCAATCGCCGCTCAGCAGGCGGTTGAGTTTGTGGGGTTGCCGGAGGCACGGATCACCCTAGCACACGCGACGGTGTATCTGGCGACCGCCCCAAAGAGCAACAGTGCCTATGCGGCGCTGGGAAAAGCCGTGGAGGATCTCGAGAAGGGGCGTACTCTGGCCGTGCCTGAGCATCTGCGATCCACAGGCTATGCTGGTGCAAAAAAACTCGGCCATGGAGTCGGCTACAAATATGCCCATGATTATGTAGGTGGCTATGTGCCCCAGGCCTACCTTCCCGAAGGGCGCATTTATTACACGCCTTTGCGCACCGGCGCTGAGTCGCGCATCGCCGACCGTGTCGAAGCCTGGAGAGCGGAGTTTGAATCGGCAAGGCAGCAAAAAGGATCGCAAGGATAAAATCCAGTCTGTCGGATTTCCCCCTGCATCAGAGAAAGACTTTGACTCCATCCGACCGCCCTTCTACCCTTTCCCTCCGCCTAGGATCACCCTAAATGCAGCTCTTGGTGCAATGAAGCCGTGTCCGTCGGGCGGCTATACTCAATTCCACAGCTTTTTGACAGAATTCTCATGGCCACTCAACTTACCTACGCAGTCGTTACTCCCGCCGCCCTTCGCAAGGGTCGCACGGGTGGTATCCTTGCCCGTCTGATTTCGCGCAGCGGTCTCGATCTCACAACGGGGCGTGTTTTTGCCCCCTCAAGTGTTCTGCTCGACCAGCTTGCATCCACTCTCCCGGCACAGAGCAAAACAGCTTCCTATTTAAAATCCCTTCCTGTTGGTACACAGCTGCTTGTGCTTGTGTTTCAGGGGGATGACGCTGTTTCCAAGGTAGCGTCCCTCGTCGGCGATGACACCACCATGAATGGGCGTGGTGAAACGCTACGGGACACTTTCGGTGACCTCGTTGAAGAAGGAGGCAAGACACTCTATTTCGAGCCGGGAGTGATTTCCCCCAGCTCCGTTGGCGAGGCCGAAGCCGGTCTCAAACTCCTCGCTGCTGCATCCGATGCAGAGGGTGGCATCCAGGACGCTACGGCCACTTTTCCTGCTGGCACTGCGCTGGAAAAAACCTTGGTGCTTATCAAACCGGACAACTTCGCCTTCCCGAATACTCGCCCCGGCGGTGTGATCGATCTGCTGACCCGGACCGGTCTTGCATTGGTCGGTTTCAAGCCCTTTCACATGTCCGTGGCACAGGGTGAGGAGTTCTATGGTCCGGTCCTCGATTTCTTGGTAAAAAAGCTTCCTGATGGCCGCGAACAATGGGAGTCCATCATCGCATTCATGTCTGGCAAGCGTCCCTCCGATTGTCAGCCGGATGAGAAGCAGCTTCCCGGAAGTCAGCCATGCGTGGCCCTGATTTATCAGGGGCCGGATGCGGTCGCCAAAATCCGTGAAGCTCTTGGACCGACAAACCCTTTGCAGGCACCCCACGGTACGATCCGCAAGGAATTTGGAACCAATATCATGATTAATGGGGCACATGCTTCCGACTCCGTCGAGAATGTAGCCCGTGAGACCGGAATTATCCGCCTTGAGGAAAACGATTTCAAAACGAAAATCGCCGCCGCACTTATCTAGGGAATTTCCTAAACCACTCCACACCCAAACCACCAAAAACACCCTTCCTATGGATCTTGCAACCCGCGTCAGCGACATCACACCCTCCCTTACCCTCGCCATCGACAGCAAGGCCAAGGCCCTGCGTGCCGAGGGCGTTGACATCTTCGGATTCGGAGCCGGAGAACCCGACTTTGATACGCCGGAGCACATCAAGAAAGCCGCCATTGAGGCACTGAATGCAGGCTTTACCAAATACACTCCCAGCTCCGGAACGCCGGAACTGCGCACAGCGATCAGTGAGAAGTTCAAGCGCGACAACGGGCTGGATTACAAGCCGAGCGAAATCATTGTTAGTAACGGGGCCAAGCAGAGCTGTTTCAACGCGATCCTCGCTCTCTGCGGCGAAGGGGATGAAGTCATCATTCCCGCCCCCTACTGGCTCAGTTACCCTGAGATGGTTCGTCTTGCCGGTGCCGAACCGGTGATCGTTCAAACCACCCAAGCCAATGATTGGAAGATCACCCCCGAGCAGTTTGAGGAGGCCATGAGCCCCCGCACCAAGATGATCATCATCAACTCCCCGGGCAATCCTACCGGCTCGGTTTACACTCGGGAAGAGTTGCGTGCGCTGGTTGAAGTCGCCGCGGATGAAGAGATCATGATTCTCTCGGACGAAATCTACGAAAGCCTCACCTACGATGGTGCCGAGCATGTCTCCGTTGCCTCGATCACCCCTGAGGCCCGTGATCTCACCATTACGGTGAATGGATTCAGCAAAGCCTACGCCATGACCGGTTGGCGCATCGGCTATCTCGGTGCTCCCGAGCAGATCGCCAAAGCCATCGACTCGCTCCAGAGCCACAGCACCTCGGGCCCCTGCTCCTTTGCCCAGAAGGGGGCTCTTGCAGCGCTCACCAGCGACCAGCAATGCGTGGCCGACATGCGCGAGGAGTTCAATATCCGCCGTGAATACATCTTCGAGCGTCTCTCCGCGATTCCCGGTGTCACAGCCGTGAAGCCAAAGGGTGCCTTCTACATACTGGCCAACATTTCCAAGTTGGGCATGACTTCTACAAATTTCGCCGATCGCCTGCTCAGCAAGGCCAAAGTCGCAGTCGTTCCAGGCATCGCCTTTGGGGATGATTCCGTGGTTCGCTTCAGCTACGCCACCGGACTCGATGTGATCAAGCCCGGACTCGATGCCTTTGAGGAGTTTTGCAAGAGTCTCTAGTCTTTCAGCTCCTTCATAGGTCAACCATGAGTTCCCGGAAGGCCGTCAGCACCAAAAAAAGTGCCGACGGCCTTTCTCTTTATCTTAATAAGCAGCGCGCTCTGGTCGAAGCTGCGCTGAAACGAGCTGTCCCGTCCGCGTCCGTCCGTCCTTCAACGATTCATCAGGCGATGCGCTACAGCCTGCTTGCCGGAGGCAAAAGATTGCGTCCGATTCTCGTGCTTGCTGCGGCTGAGAGCTGTGGTGGGAAGGTAACCGAAGCCCTGACCGCTGCCTGCTCTGTGGAACTGATCCATACCTACTCGCTTATTCATGATGATCTTCCCTGCATGGATGATGATGATTTGCGTCGTGGACGACCCACCTCTCACAAGGTCTTCGGCGAGGGCGTTGCCGTGCTTGCTGGTGATGCCTTGCTGACTCAGGCTTTTGGTCTGCTCTCAAAAATTCGTCCAACCGGACGGTATCCTCTCTCCGTATATCTGGAAGAGACTGCGCGTGCTGCCGGTTCACTACAGTTGATCGCCGGACAGGTTGCGGATCTTGAGGCTGAGGGAAATTTCCCGACGATTTCCGATGTCCGCTTCATCCACGAGCGCAAGACCGCCGCCATGATCGTGCTGCCACTCCGCCTCGGGGCGATGAGCGCCAATGCCACGCCATTGCAGTTGAAATCCCTCACCGAGTTTGGCTCTGCTCTTGGGCTGGCCTTTCAAATCATCGATGACATTCTCGATGTCACCCAATCGAGTGACCAGCTTGGCAAGAGCGCCGGCAAGGATCTCACGGCTGCCAAGGCCACCTATCCTGCAGTGATCGGAATCGAGGCTTCAAACAAGGAAGCGGCACGCCTTACAAGGAAAGCCCATGCAGCAATCAAACCCCTTGGAAATAAGAGTGCTAGGATGATTGAAATTGCGGAATACCTTCTTGGAAGAAAATGCTGAAAACTAGTTTTCGGATGCATCGAGGTGTTTGAGCAGAATTCTCTTCATCTCCAGGATGGCTGATGGGTGAGCGTGTGCCCCGTGGCCGGCGGGAACAATCAACTCCGATTCAGCCGTTTCGAGGTGTGCGCTCTCATAGCGGACCACTCCATCCGAACTGTTTGGCGAATCGCCGCGTCCGCGATCTCCGAGGATGCTATGGTGGGGAGCTTCGATCGGGCGCCGGTTCAATGCGTCAAGAAAAGGAGAGCGGGGCGAGAGGCCGCAGATACTTGTAGGCGGTCGGTGAAGGTTGATCGCTCTGAAGAGATCACGCATTTCAAGGAAGTGGGCGGAGATATTACTGGGGAGTCTGATCAGGGCCACGACGAATCCTATGGGTCCGGCTGTCGCGATGCTGCTGCCACGGTGGGGAACGCAGATAAAAACAAGTCGTCGCACATTTTTGTCCCTCTCAAAGATCAGGGCATCCCGGAGAAGAGGACTTCCAGGCAGGCGAGCAATAACTTCCGGGGCCTGTCTTCCAAAAATCTGATTCAGGATGGCATTGCCGCCGGAACTTGATGCCTGGGCCCGTGAAATGATGCCCCCCATGCTGTGGCCGATCAGGACGATGCCATGCTGCGGCCGGTAGTGCTGTTCCGCCATTTGCAGATCGGAGCGAAGCTGTAGTGCTGACACCGGAATCGGTTGCCCGGTCGGATAATGAAAAAACCAAAATTGATAATGCCTGAGAATTGATGGATCTGAGGAGAGTTCACGGATGACCCCGCCCCAGATAGCCTGGGTGGAGAGAAGGCCGTGAACAAATACCACCGGGATCTTGTGGCGATCATACGGTTGGGTGAAGACAAGCCGCGTGGGATAAGAAAACCGATCCACAACAAAGAGCCATTTAAGACCGATCAGGAGAGGGTTTCCGGTACGGAATGTCGCCCGATTGGCTGCATCAAGATCGCCAGCGACTGAGCGCTGCACCCCTCCAATCTGGGTGGATTTAATTTTCTCGGGATTCAGGAACCTGATCTCGATGTCACAGATTTCACCATGCAGGCGTGTGTCCGCCACGATGGTTACAGGAAGGCGATAGCCGTGTCGTGGGGCAAAGGGCTCCTTTTTCCGATCAGGGTTGCTCACGCCAACGACCGCCACACCCCAACCGTTCCATCGAAGCGGCGTGTTTGCTGTGGTCGTGACCGGACGAATGAATTCGAGTTGATCAAACAGCTGCGGAGACCAGTCATTACGGGCAGCAATGAGTCGCACCCTGTAGCTGATGCCATCGCAGCCGACAATATTCGTGTTCTTAAGGTGTCCCTCACGGAAGTTGATTTGCGTATACCGGCTCAACGCCGATCGTGCGATATCGCACCCCATCGTTGAGTCATCAGCCAGTGCAAGCCGTAGCGCAGGAAGGATTTTCCGGGTGGCCCGACAGGGATCGCCATCTCTTCTTGTAGCAATCATCCACTTGCGTGCTTGCGAAACGGCCCCTTCCCGGCCGGGTGAAATTTTAGGGCCATGAGAGAGCCCGGCACATCCCGTCGAGATCACTGACATGGAGATGAGGGTCCATCGGACCAGAGAGCTTTTCATTGCAGGGAATTCCAGTATCACTATTTCACCCAAACCGCAAATATCATGACTATCCAGACGAAGAAGGGAAATTCACTTAAAATACTGGCGGCCATTCTTGGCCCCTTTGTAGCCGTGGTTCTGGCACTTGCGCTCTTGCCGATGAAGGAGCAGTTTTCCGCTCCTTTCGTTCCGTCTCCCGCGAATTATGCGGAAACAAAGTCCCTGCTCGAAAAGTTGTTTTCCTCAGTTCCTTCGACACTCTCCCCTGAGGGCCATCCCAGGGCTTATTTGCACGATAAGCCCACAGAGCAGGTGTTTGTCTTTCTTCATGGTCTGACGAGTGCTCCGGAGCAGTTTGATCTGCTTGGCCGCCAGCTTTTTGCGCGCGGTCATAATGTGGTGATCGTACGCAGTCCTGGACATGGTGAGTCCGATACGATGACTGATCAGCTTTCCGGGTTGACCGCCCAGGGGATGCTGGAAGCTGCCAATCAGGCTGTGAATCTGGCGCACGGGCTCGGCAGGCATGTGACCCTTGTAGGGCTTTCCATCAACGGCTCGACTGCCTCCTGGTTTGCACAGCACCGCACTGACTTGGATCGAACGGTGCTTCTAGCCCCGTTTTTTGCTCCCAAGGGACTTCCCGAATGGGCCATTGCTCCGATTGCCAATCTGGTTGTCAGGTTGCCCAATGTCTTCCTCTGGTGGGACCCCCGCGTGAAGCAAAACATGATTCGTCCACCATACACCTACCCGCGATATTCCACGCATGGCATTGGGAAAATGATGCTGCTGGGACTTGATGTTCTCAATGCCTCTAAACGAACTCCTCAGGGATGCCCCTCGATCCTGATCGTGACGACTGCCTCCGACTTTGCTGTCAACAACGCCATCACCGCACGACTGGCTTCACGCTGGAGGATGTTCAGGCCAGAAGGAGTGAAGACTTATGAATTTTCCAGGGAGGAGAAGATTCCCCATGATTTCATCGATCCCAACCAGAGCAACCAGCGCATTGCCGTCGTCTATCCGCGTCTGATCGATATGCTGGAATCCGGCAGAACCCCTCCTGAAAAATAATACCGGTTGTCATCACGAATGATACTGGTTGGTTGATTTTTGCTTAGCACTGGATTTCGCTTCCGGGCGCGAAGAAAAGCCAACATTTGGGCAATGAAAATCAATGAGGGTGCAGCGGGAGCAGCAAAGGTACGAGTAGAACGCACAGGATCATCACCACGATAGAGAAAGGGACTCCGACGCGCACGAAATCACTGAATCTGTAGTTGCCCGGGGCCACCACCAGGGTGTTAACCGGTGAGGAAATTGGCGTCATGAATGCGGTGGAGGCAGCCAGGGCAACGATCATGGCAAAAGGATAGGGTGACGCCTGTAAATCACCGGCAATGGCAAGAGCGACTGGAGCCATGAGTACGGCGGTGGCCGTGTTGGAAATAAACAGACCGAGAAGGGCCGTGATGGCAAAGAGACACCCCAGCAGCACGTGGGTTCCGGCGCCCTCGGTGATGGTCATCAACCCGTGGGCGGCAAGTTCGACTCCTCCCGTTTTCTGAAGCGCTATCGAGAAGGGAAGCATACCGACAATCAGAATAAGACTTTTCCAATGGATGGAGCGGTAAGCACTGTCGAGATCAATGCAGCGCAGCGCCCCCATTAGCATGCATGCAATCAATGCCGCCTGCACATTGGGGACAACTCCGCTTACCATGAGACCCACCATGAGCAACAGAGATGCTAACGCGTGGAGTGACCTGCCGGGAACCGGGAGTATCTCTTCGACCTCTGCGGGCATGTTAAGGACTACGAGATCGTTGCCGCATGATTGCAAAGCCTCTATTTCCTTCCATGGCCCGATCAGAAGCAGTGTGTCTCCTAGGCGAAGCTGTTCTTCGAGAAGATTCTCTTTTGTGGCAACCGTGCCATGCCGGAGACCGATCACCGTAAGGCGGTACCGGGTACGGAAATGAGCTTCTGGGATCGTTTTCCCGATCAGTTCCGAATCGGCGCCAACCATGACTTCCACCATGCCGATTTCTTGTGAGCGGTCATTAAAATATTCACCGGTCAGGGGCAGGAGTTCGAGTGCGCTCTTCGGAACGAAATCCCGGATGATACACTTCGATGAAAATCGATCCACTAGGAGAATATCCCCTGATGCCAGCAGGGTTTGCCTGTTGGGGGCAAAAATCTCGTTGGAAAAACGCCCTCTTCTCTCGACGGCGATGATGTTCATTCCGGATGTGCTACGCAGATTGACTTCTGCAAGAGATTTGCCAACCAGCGGGGACGCTTCCGTAATGCGTAGACGGAATTCTCTCTCTGCCAAATGATAGCGTTGAACCAAATCGAGCAGACTCAAGCGACGAATACCCTCATCTTTCACGGGTTGTTCGGAGGAGAGCCACTTGCGGGCAAAAAGCATATAGAGGATGCCAAGCACGAGGATGGGCACGCCGAACGGAGTGAAGCTGAAAAATGTAAATCCAGGGATGCCGTTGCGCACGAGTTCGCTGTTGACTACGAGGTTGGGGGCCGTGGCAACCAGTGTCATCATACCGCTGATCAACGCTGCCGCGGAGAGAGGCATCATGAGCTGGCTCGCCGGAGTCCCGGTGATCTGTGAGATGCGCAATCCGACTGGAATGAAGATGGCGACGACCCCTGTCGAGCTCATGAAAGCACCAAGTCCGGCCACCACGCCCATCAACAGGGAAACCAGCGTGCGTTCGCTTTTTCCGGCAGTTCTGATCAGCCAGTCACCCAGTTGCTGGGCAACCCCCGTGCGGACAAGCCCCTCTCCTATCACAAAAAGAGCCCCTAGGAGGACGATGTTGGGATCACTGAAACCGGCCAAAGCCTCGCTTGTCGTGATGACGCCTGTCAGGGGAAGAGCGATCAGCATCAGAAGCCCCACGGCATCCATGCGTGGTTTATTGAACGCAAACATCGCTACCGCGCACCCAAGCAGTGTCAGAACAATCGCCAGACTGGTATTCATTTTTCTTACGGGTTGAGTGCTACAACCTGGACGGAAACTTCCATGCTTTCAAAAGAATCCGAGGGCCCATCCCATGTACCCGAAAGGGGGGAGGCTTCGACATGGGAGGGTGCCACCGCCACGGAAATGTGTTCATTCCCCGCGAGCTTGTTGTTGGTGGGGTCGAAGCCCTGCCAACCGGCGCCCGGTATATAAATCTCAGTCCAGGCATGGGTGGCGCCATGCTGTCCCTCACCCATCTGGATATATCCCGTGACAAATTGGGCTGCAAATCCCCAATAGCGCGCAGCTTCCATCATGAGGACGGCGTAGTCGCGGCACGAACCACCGCCGAGAGCGAGTGTTTCGTGGGGAAGTTGCACCCCGGGATCTTCACGGCGGGTGTATTTTAACCCCGTATAAATACGGTTGTTCAGATTATTGAGCAGATCAAAGGTGTCGATGAGTTGGCCCGGTTGGTAAAGATCAGAAAGCCATTTTTGGAGCACAGGACTGTCATAAGGATAGGCAGGCAGCCGGTAGGGAATAAGCCCGACCTGTTCGCTTGCCACATATTGAAAGGGGTAGGAACGGGCAGTGGCATCGATCATGCAGGTGATGGGACTGTCATCGTAGAGATCGACATCCACCTCGCTGAAGATACTGAGCTTTTTTGCCGGTGCCTCGAAGTTGATGATGGCCACCGAGTTGGCGTGAAGATCACGAAGCCAACGAATGGATGCCTTGGGTTCTATCTCCACGCTACCCTTCTCGATATGCACATCATGACCTTCGCGGGGGCGCATCAGTGCACGGTGAGTGCCGAATTTTACAGGCTGGCTGTAGTTATATTCGGTTTTGTGGGTGATGCGGATGCGTTTCATTTGGAAGGTGGAACGCTCCGTGATGACAGGGGCCGAGTCAATTCAGAAAGAGGCCCGGAATCTGGCATAGACGATCCCCTCGGTGCTGCTTGTCGGCGCGGTTCCGGGATTGGCAATCAGCTGCACACCTAGGGAAAACTGGCTGTTCTGGCTGATTTGAAAACGGTGGAACATCTCGATCACCGATTCATTCCTTGATCCCCTGCCCAGGGGAGTGGCAAGTGAATAGGCAAGGCCGCTCAGATCCTCCTTTCTGCCGATCAAACCACTCAGACCAAAACCGACTTGCGCCAGATTTTTCACATTGGTGAGTTTCCCTCCCGTGTAGGCATAACGGGCAAATGTCTGGAGACGCTCTCCAAGGTTTTGATCGAGGATGGCCGTGAGACCCGAGTCGGAGGGGAGACTGTTTAGTCCGCGAGCATCCATGTGCCACATGCATAATGCATACCGTCCCGAACCCAAGCCATGGAAAGCGGGAGTGAATCCGGCTTCGGTGAAACTGAAAAGCGACCACTCATTAAACAGCGTATCAAAACCGTTCTGCGTTGCCTGACCATAGGCGTTGCTTACACCTCCGGTAATGTAAAATTGCTCGGTGGGACGAAATGAGATACCGCAGATCGGGCCATGCCCGGGGAAGGGAATCGAGGGGTTGGCGGAGAAGTGGCGATTGACAAAAGAATTATTCACATTCTGCATCCAGTAGGCACCGACGAAATCAGAGGCATAGCCCCGACCAATAAGAATGCGAAGCTTTGCCGCAAAAAGCCGCTGAATCCAATAGGCATCCCTGACTACCCAACCCCGGTCGTTGAACCCATTGGTGACAGGAATCAGCGTGCCGATCTGCCTGCCGAGTGCAGAAGGAGGCTGAGAGCCCATGTTGTAGCGATATTCCACCGTGGTCACAAGACGTCCCGTATCGGCTGTCTTTCTTCCGAGAAGAGTCCACGAAGAAAGCAAATCCGTATCACCTGCTGCACCGTATCGATCACTTTGCCCTCCCATGGGTTGCAAAAAAAGCATGGTCTGGGCCACACCCAGTCTCAAACCGGTTGATTGATCGAGCGTTTGTAACGCACGAGTCAGGTATTCGAAGGGGCGATCGATGCCCAGTGAGCTGAGATATCCGGGATGAAGCGCCGTAATTTCATCCAGTTCAGCAGGCGTGTTTGAAGTGGCCTCTCCAGGAGAAAAATCTGCGTCCAGATTATCCGATTCGATCTCATGCTGGGAGGGGGATCCCAACAAGGAGGATGCAAGCAGCAGGCACAGACAGAGTGCTGCTGTTGCTTTCATGACCCCTTTACCAGGAGCTTTTCTACGCCCCTTGTTGATGCGCATCAGACTCATGCGCCGAGTAACAGATAGCGTAGAGGGATGGGACGACGATCATCGTGAGCACGCAGGCAAAGGAGAGACCAAACATGATCGTTACCGCCATGGCCGAGAAAAACGGATCCTGTGTGAGGGGAATCATGCCAAGAACCGTAGTGACGGCTACAAGCATGACCGGACGGAGGCGACTCACACTACCATCCACGATGGACTGATAGACGGGCTTTCCAAGGTCATGTCTCTGTGTTTTAAACTCATCAACAAGCACGATGGAGTTTTTGATCTGCTCGCCGGCGAGTGCGATCGCACCGAGCAGCGCCATGAATCCGAAGGCCTGATTCGTGAGTAGAAGCCCGGCTGTTACCCCGATGATCGCAAGCGGTACCGTGATGCAAATTACAAGAGTCGATCGGGCGGAGTTGAAAATGGCCATGACAATCAGGACAATAATGACAAGAGCGAGGGGAAGCGGTTCTGCAAGAGCCTTACGTGCATTACGCGAATCCTCATACTCCCCACCCCATTCTAGCGAATATCCCGGCGGCAGTTGGATTTTCTCTATGGCAGGACGAACTCTGCTCAAGAGTTCACTCGGCAGGCCGCTGCGTGGATCTGCATGGACGGTAATGGTCGGGAATCGGTCCCGTCGCATGATGACAGGATCCTCCCAGGCAAGATTAGCACCGGTTGCAACCTGGCTGAGTGGGATCATTCTCCGGGCTACAGGACTCCAAATTTGGAGTCCGTGGAGGGCATCGATGTCGTTTCGTTCATCGAGGGGCGGACGGGCGATGATGGGCAGAAGGCGGGATTCCTGAGGATAGATACCGTGTCCGCTATCCCCGGGTTCGCGATAAAAGCCGACCGTACGGCCTTCAAATCCCGACTGCAGTGCCTCCGCCACCTCGACGCGTGTGATGCCGTTTCGCAGTGCCTGCTCCTCCAGTAATTTCGGACGGATTACCTTTTCGCGTTCCCTCCAGTCGTGACGCACACAGACGGCACCGCCATCATCCCTGATGATCTGGATGGCCTTGTCCGCGAGCGCCCGAAGTTCCATTGGATCCGGGCCGCTGAAGCGGGCCTGGATACGACCGCCCTGACCGGGACCCAAAAGGAATTTTTTAGCCACGGCGTTGGCATTGGGGAAGTTCGTGTCGATGTAGTGCTGCACCGCATCCTGAACTTTGCTGACCTTGGATTCATCGGCCACATTGATCAGAAACTCCACATAGGCCGGATTTTCGCGTTCCGGGGAATAGACGAGCAGAAACCTGAGTCCTCCGCCTCCAATGAAGGAATTGACATGGGCGACACCCGGTTGCTGCTGGATGAATCGTTGCACGGTATCCGCAAATGCCTCGGATTCCCGAATATGCGTACCCGCCGGCAAATAGACATCCACAAGGAATTGAGGACGTGTCGCCGGAGGGAAAAAACTTTGGGAAACATGACGGAATCCATAGAGTGCAGCGACAAAAAGCACGATTGAGACAGCAACAACAATCCAGCGATGGCGCAGGGAGACGATCAGGATTTGTTTGTAAGTCTGGAAGAGTCTGCCCGCGTAGGGATCCTTGCTGGCAGCCTCGGGATCGGGCTTAAAAAGCAGGTATCCAAGCAAAGGCGTGATGGTGATGGCTGCCACCCAGCTGATCGCAAGCGAAATGAAGATGACCCAGAAAAGAGAATTGCAATACTCTCCCGTGTTGTCGTCGGAAAGGCCGATTGCTGCGAAGGCGATCACGGCGATCGCAGTGGCCCCGAGCAGCGGCCACTGACACTGGGCGACAACATCACGGATCACGCTGAGTTTATCCTCGCCTGACTCAATACGGACCTTCATCCCCTCAGCAATCACGATCGCGTTGTCCGTGAGCATGCAGAGCGCGATGATAAAGGCCCCAAGAGAAATACGCTCCAGCAGGATATGTTGAAAATACATGACCTGGATCGTTGCAAGAATGGTGAGCATCAAGACGATGCCAATCAAAAATCCCGCCCTCATCCCCATGGCAAACAGGAGAACAAGAAAGACAATGGTCACCGCCTTGACCAGGTTGAACGAGAAGGCGTTAGTGGCTGTTGTCACAGCATCGGGCTGGAAGTTGATCTCCCCGATCTCGATGCCGATTGGCTGATTGCGTTTCAGTTCTGCAAGCCTCTTTCTTACTGCTGCGCCAAGAGTCACGACATTACCGCCCTGCACCGTGGAGATACCCAGACCGATGGCCGGCTTACCGTCAAATCGAAGCAGGCGTCTCGGGGGATCCTGCTCTCCCCGTTTGAGTTTGGCGACATCCCTGAGTAGAAGTTGTCTGCCTGTGCGATCCGAACCAATGGCCAGATCAAGCATTTGTTCCGCCGACTGAAAACCTCCGGTGGGATCAATGGTGAGATGTTCATCCCCGACACGAACCCGTCCACCGTCGGCGACAACATTCTTTGCCTGAAGCTGCGCGTAGATCTGATCCTCATTGATTCCCAGTTGGGCCAGGCGCTGGCGTGAGATCTCAAGATAAACCGATTCCTGCTGTTCGGCAAAGAGTTCCACTTTCTGAACATCCTGTACCGTCTGAACCTCACGGCGCAGGAATTCAGCGTAGCGGCGCAGTTCAGCAGAGGAATATCCCTCGCCGGTGATCGTGAGGAAAATTCCATACACATCCCCAAAATCGTCGATAACCATGCTGCGACCCCGCGCGGAGGGAGGCAGTGCGGGCTGGACATCTGCGATCTTGCGCCTCAGTTCATCCCAAACCTGTGGAATCGACTGTTTGTTAAAATGATCCTTGATGATCGCGCTTACCACGGAGCGACCCCGCGTGGACTCTGAATCGACACGCTTGAGTTGGCCCAGTTGCTGGCAGGCTGTCTCGATGGGATTGCTCACTTCCTTGGCCACTTCCTCGGCGCTGGCACCCGGATAGGGTGTGATGATGAGCGCCTCCTTGATCGTGAACTCTGGATCCTCCAGTCGTCCTATGTTCTGATAGGAATAAAACCCTCCAAGGAGTGTCAGGAGGATGCAGAGAAAGGCAACCCGCTGATTTTTAACGGAAGCGACGCCAAGGTTCATGGCCGGGAACTTGAGAGGCCATTACCCAGATCATTCACCGTCATGCCTTCCCTGATAAAAGAAACTCCGGCAGTCGCGATCCGATCACCCGGCAATACGCCTTCGAGAATCTCCACGCTGCCACCCGTTACCGAGCCCGTCTTCACGGGGCGTCGCAATACACTCCCGTCGGGAGCAATCACCCAGACAATCTGCTGGCCTGAGTTTTCCTGAAACAAGGCCGTGCTGGGTACCAGAACCTGATTCCCCAGAACCAGGGCGCGCCGATAGGTAAGGCCGACTGTGGCAGTCATGCCCGGCAGCAGATTCAGAGTTGATGGAGATTGCATGGCCACCCTGACACGGAATGTTTGAGTCACGGGATCTGCCCGCTGTGCGATCTCGGTGATATGCACGGGAAACTGAACGCCGGGTGCCGCACTGAACGATGCCTGGAGCTTCACGATGTCCGCTGAGCGAAGATCGGAGATCATGACGGATTCCGGAATATCGAGCGCAATGGTGACCTCGTTGACATCCTGAAATTTTATCACCGGCTGCCGCGCGCTCACATTTTGTCCCTGCTCCACAAAACGCTGTGCAATCACGCCATCATAAGGGGCTCTCAAGGTGGTGTCATCAAGCTGAATGCCGGCTTCCACCACGCGCCCTTCGAGGCTGCGTACCTCCGCTTCATTGGCCTGGATTTCCTCATCCCGTCCAACCGTGCTTTGCTCCAATGTCTGGATGGCAGCATGGTAATTCTCCTGAGCTACGCGCAGGGAGGTTTCCGTGCGTTCATGTTCCAGTGGCGAGATGACTCTGTTGTTGAGCAATTGGGCGGAACGGTTGAACTCAGCCTGCGCATTGGCCAACTTGGCGCTCACAGCACGGGCCTGTGCCTCCAGTCGAAGCCGCTCCTCTGGGCGGACTCCGGCGCGTGAAGCCTGCAGGTTGGCACGGGCCCTGTCCAACTGCCCCTTGAGTGCTTCCAGTCTTGCCTTGAATTCATCCTGCCGCAGCTGGCCGATCACCTGACCCTTGACCACTTTCTGCCCCTCCCTGACCGGCAGGCTGACGAGGAGTCCCGTGACTTGAAACGCAAGTTCAACCTGCTTGGATGCCTCGATGATTCCGGGAAAGGAACGGGAACTTGTTTCTCCCGCCGTCAGGATGAGCATGGTTTTGACCGGTCGTATGACTTCGGGATGCTGGGATTCCTTCCGCGAACACCCTGCAACACAAAGCATCAGGGAGAGCATTGCCAGAAGAGAGGAGTGAAGGCTGGTGAAGCTTTTGATCGTGACAGTCATAGTAGTGTTTGGCTCTTTGCCGAAGACCTTGCATCCAGCTCAATGAACCGCCTGAAAGCTAGGTAGGCAGTTTTGAAAAACCAAGCAGAAACAGGATGGAGAGCAGGTGCGTTGGCCCTTGTATGGGACTTTTCAGTCAGTCTCTAAAACAGGTTTGGAAGCGAAGAGATCCATCCCGAGCTTCTGGGAGAGAAACTGTGCCGTCAACTGTCCCCTGATACTGTTGCCGGTTTTATCAAGCAGTGGAGAAAAAGTTCCCAGGCCACCCTTTCCCGGAGAAACCGTCACGATCCCACCACTAATTCCACTCTTACCGGGCAAGCCCACATCGAAGAGCCAGTCGCCGGAGTTTTCGTAGAGGCCTGCGGTGGTCATCGCGGCAAGGGTATAGTGACAGACCGAGGCATCAATCACCCGTTCCTTGGAAACGGGATTCACGCCTCCATCGGCCAGTGTTGCACCCATGACCGCCAGGTCCTTTGCGGTCACTATCAACGAACATTGTCTGGTATAGAGATCCACGGCCTGCGCCGGATCGAGATAAATGCGACCGTAGCTCTGTAAAAGTCGGGCGATACTTTGGTTCCGGAAATTGGTTTCAGCGGCACACTGATAAATTTCCTTATCCAGCGACAGGGCCCGACCGGCGAATCGTGAAAGTCCTTCGTGAATGAACGACCATTTTTCTTCAACGGTGACACCGGGTACCAGGCTGGTTGTTGCAATGGCCCCAGAATTCACCATGGGGTTTGTCCTCCCGTCGGGGCTCCGTTCGATGCCGGCGAGAGAGTTAAAGGGATAGCCTGTTGCATTGAGACCGATTTTCTCTCGGACGGTCTCCACACCCAGTGCCTGACAGACCAGGGCAAAAACGAATGGTTTCGACACGCTCATGATAGTGAATTCGCAGTCAGAATTACCGACCGAATGAATCTTCCCGGCAGTATCGGCAATGCAGATGCCGAACAGGCGGCTCGAAATCCTCGCCAGGGCTGGATAAACCGTAGAGTTTTCACCTTCACTGTTCTCTTTGAAACGTTCGTAAGCCTCGAAAACAAACCTAACGACGAGTTCGGAAGGAGGCAGGTGGCCGGTGGATACATATCCCGCAGATGCACTCTCATCGTGCCGTGGGTCTTTTTTCATGGATGTTCCTTCTAGAAGCCATGAGAAAAGGTCAAGAGGGAATAGGAAAGAAGCTGTGCCCTTTTGCTCACGAAACTTCAGCTAAACAGAAGCTGGCGAAATTTTTGCGGCGTGGGCATTATGAAGGTTTGCTGTTTTCAAGATCCACATGGCACTGACCGATAAATTCTACCGCAAGCTGGTGCTTGATGCTTTTTCACGAGCCCGCCGGGGCGAGCTCCGATTAACGATGCCGGGAGGGGCCAGGCGCCTCTTCGGAGGCCTTGGAAAGGAGCTTCAGGCGGGGCTCACCGTTTGCAATGAAGGGTTCTACCGACGGTGTGTCTTCTTTGGGGCCATTGGTTTTGCGGAGGGATATCTGGCTGGAGAATGGGAGACGGAGGACCTGACCCGAACGATCGCATGGTTTATCCTGAATTCCGATTATCTGGCCGGAGTGCGCACGAGCGAATCCGGATCTCGCGGCGCCTTCGATCTGCTCGGAGCGGTGAATCGCCTTGGTCACGCTCTCCGCCCCAATAGCAGGAAAAAAAGCAGGGATAACATCAGCGAGCATTACGATCTGGGAAACGATTTTTTTAAGCTCTGGCTCGATCCCACAATGACCTACTCGGCGGCCTATTATGATCCATCTGCCCAGACATTGGAGGAGGCACAGCGTAAAAAATGGGATCAGCTTTGCCGCAAGCTTCAACTTGCACCCCATGACATGGTGTTGGAGATTGGCTGTGGATGGGGCGGGTTTGCTATCCATGCGGCGAAGCATTACGGGTGCCGTGTGCAGGCGGTCACCATCAGCGAGGAACAGTTCCGCGAGGCTGCCCTTAGGGTCGAGGCGGAGGGAGTTTCCGATCTGGTCGAGGTGGTTTTCAGCGACTACCGGGATCTTTCGGGGCGGTTTGACAAGATCGTCTCGATCGAGATGCTGGAGGCGGTCGGCGATCGCTATGTTGAGACTTTTTTCAAGCAGGTGTCAGATCTTCTTGCACCCCGTGGACTGGTGGGTATCCAGACGATTATCTGCCCGGACAATCAGTTTCCAATTCTACGGGATGGTGTTGATTTTATTCAGAAACATATCTTCCCTGGGTCGCTGTTGCTCTCGATGCGTCGCATCACCGATGCGGTCAATGCCACCGGAGATCTCAATCTTCTCGATTACGAGGATATGACCCCCTTCTATGCCAGGACGCTCAAGGAATGGCGCCGCAACTTTTCTGCGGTGCTGCCGGATGTGCGTGCGCTCGGTTATGATGAACCGTTTATCCGCAAGTGGTTGTACTACCTCTGTTACTGTGAAGCTGCATTCGGGACGAGGCATATCTCCGTGGCCCAGATCATTTTCACCAGACCGGACAATCTTGATATTTACTCCCCGGCATACGAGCTAGGGCATCACAGGGAACGCCCGGTTCCAAATATCTGCATTGCGAAGGAAAAATGAATCCTCTCAATCTTTTTCTTTTGGCTCTGGCCGGTTCCAGCCTCCTGATGGTGGTCGTTTGGAAAATTTCCGTGAGCATGCGCAATGCTGGGATTGTTGATATTGCTTGGGCCCTTGGATTTGCTCCTATGGCACTCCTTTACCGCATCTTTGGAGATGGTGAACCAATCCGGCAAAATCTCATCACTCTGATGGTGGTGATCTGGAGTCTTAGGTTGGGCATCCATCTTTGGAGGCGCGTGATGGGGCATCACCCCGTCGAAGATGGGCGCTATGGGGAACTGCGAAAAACGGTCAAGGATCACGAGAATTTCTTTTTCTTCTGGTTTTTTCAGGCCCAAGCACTGCTGCTGGTTTTCCTCAGCCTCCCGGTACTCCTCGCTAACTTCGACTGTCGTGTCGGTCTTTGCATCTCGGATATCGTTGGATTACTTATCTGGATAGTTGCTATCGCCGGGGAATCTATCGCCGATCATCAGCTCGCACTCTTCCAAGCCAACCCGGCAAACCGAGGCAAAGTCTGTTCCGTCGGTCTCTGGCGGTATTCCCGCCATCCCAACTACTTTTTTGAATGGCTCGTCTGGGTTGCGTTTTTTGTCGTTGCCTTTCCAGCGCCGTGGGGATGGATGACTCTCTATTGCCCGGCCCTGATGCTTTATTTTTTGCTCCGTGTGACAGGCATTCCTTACACCGAGCAGCAGTCACTACGATCTCGTGGTGAGGCCTATCGTGCCTACCAGCTTACCACGAGCCCATTCATCCCGTGGTTTCCAAAAAATTCTCCATGAGCGTTATCGACAAATTGCTTTCCTACGGCCTGATTCCTGATGTTGCTGTCCGATCTGGGATTCGTCATTTGCTTTCCTCAAAACTCCGGGAGGAGGCCCGAGGTGATGTTGAAGAGCGTGATGCCAGATTTGTGTCCTTTCGTACCGAACTCGACAACGCGCCGATCGCCATTAATGCCGAGGATGCCAACGAGCAGCATTATCAGGTGCCCACCGAATTTTACCTTCAGGTGCTGGGCCCAAGACTGAAATACAGCAGCGGTTATTGGCCTGCCGAAAAAACAACTTTTGCCGAATCTGAAGAGGAAATGTTGAAGCTCACCTGCGAGCGAGCCCGGCTACAGGATGGACAGAAGATACTGGAACTTGGTTGCGGCTGGGGATCCCTGACACTCTGGATGGCCGAACATTATCCCAACTCTTCCATCACGGCCGTTTCCAATTCCTACACACAGCGGTTGCACATTGAAGCTGAGGCCCACCGTCGGGAGCTTTATAATGTGCGTATCATTACGGCTGATATGAATGAATTCGCCGCTCCCGAGCCTGGAAGCTACGATCGAGCCGTTTCCGTGGAGATGTTCGAGCACATGAAGAATTATCGGGAACTCATGCGCCGTATCGCAGGCTGGCTGAAACCGGAAGGGAAGCTCTTCGTCCACATTTTCACACACCGGGAATACGCTTATCATTTCGAGGGCAGGGATCCCTCGGACTGGATCACCCGCTATTTCTTCTCCGGCGGGACGATGCCATCACATGATCTACTGCTCTATTTTCAGGGTCATCTCAGGATCGAGCAGCATTGGAGGGTGAATGGCACCCATTACGCCCGTACTGCCGAGGCATGGCTCCATGCGATGGATGTGAACCACAAGGCGATCAGGCCGATTCTGGAGAAGACCTATGGGCGTCATGAAGCCCGTAAGTGGCGTGCTTACTGGCGCACTTTTTTCATGTCATGCGCTGAACTTTGGGCCTATCGGGGGGGGGAAGAGTGGATCGTTTCGCATTATCTTTTTACCAAATGAAATGATCTGTTGAGGATTTCGGCTTTCAACTTTTAGGTTTCAGCTTTTTTCTTTTACCATGCCCCGCATTCTTTTGCTCACAGCCGGATTCGGCGAAGGACATAACACTGCCGCCCGTTGCATTGCGGAGGCGCTCCGTGAACATCCCGGCGTCGAGACATCGGTCATTGATGTCTATCAGGAGACTGTACCCCGGTTTACCAAGGTGCTGCAGGCCGGATACAGCCTGGCAATCAACAAATATCCCTTGGTCTGGAGCGCCATTTTCTCGGTTCTTGATAAGCCCGGAAGCCTGGAAAAAAGCCTTCCCTTTGCCGGCAGTCTTCGGAATGCCCTGAGGCGTGTGCTGGAGGAATACACCCCGGACGCTGTGATTTCGACCTATCCGCTTTATGCCTACCTGATCCGGCAACTTCGCCAACAAGGCCACAAGGCCGCAATGGCTCCCCTATTCACGATGGTAACGGATTCCACGGCGATCAACTCTTCCTGGTATCGGGCCGGAAGCGAGGCATTTCTTCTTGCGGATGAAGAGACAGCAGAAGTGCTCCGAAAAGGTGGGGCTGATCCGGCCGTGCTTCAGGTGCTCGGTTTTCCCGTTGCTCCTCGCCTTGCCTCGTTGAAACCCTCGGACTCCGTCATTCACGGTGCCAAGAGGTTGCTCTATCTACCCTCATCGCGTTCGGCCCACACGATCGCAGTTATCCGCGAATTGCAGAAATTGGCGAATGTCGAGATAACCGTTGTCACCGGAAGGCTCCATGGGTTGCACGAAGCCATTGTTGCTGCGGGTGTGATCGACGGGGTGCGGACTCATCTCGTCGGCTGGACCGACAAGATTCCCGAATTGCTCTGCGGACATCATCTTTATATCGGCAAGGCAGGCGGTGCCATTGTTCATGAGGCAATGGCTGCACATTGCCCGATATTGGTCAGTCATGTAGTTCCCGGACAGGAGGAGGGGAATATCGAACTCATCGAACGCCACGACATCGGTCGTCTTGCTGCACACTATCCCGAGTCCCTTGCAGCATCAGTCACGGAAGTTTTTGCCAATCACGAGGCCACGTGGAAACGCTGGAAAAAAAATCTTCACTCCATAGCGCGCCCCGGAGCAAGCCGCGACATTGCGACCTTTATTCTCAAGATGGTAAAGTAGGGGATTATTAGCAAAAAAACGCGCTGAGTTGTCTAAGCCTCACTAATTGGCCCTCTTTGAGATCAGCTGTGCGAAGTAGAGGTCGTTGTTCCACGCGGTGACGGAAACCCCGCCCACGGGAGTCCATCCCTTGGAGAGATGAAACTGGAGGTCGTTGGTAAAAGGCTGCTTGAATCCCGACAGCAGTTTATATTTCAGTTGAGGGGGTGTCGCTGATGCAGGCTGATCCGCTGCCTTGAGGAAAGAGGGCGTCAGGGCAGAAAGCGAGATCAGACAGAGGAGGAAAAGTATGCGGAGGAGTTTTTTCATGTTCGAGAGTTATGCGATGGTTGAGTGCCGATGCAAGGATTAGAAAATTAGAAAAGATCCCCGTAGCGGGTACGGGCCAAGCCGGTGGTGCGAGCATAGATCTCGACAGCCCGTTCGCCGGAGAGGGCATGGTTCACGATCGCCTCACAAGCGGCCACATCGAGGCTTCGTATCGCTTTCTTGACCCGGGGCACCAAAGCTGCGCTGGCGCTGAGTTCGTCGATGCCAAGCCCCACCAGCAAGGGGGTGAACTCGATGTCGCCAGCCAGCTCGCCGCAGATCCCCACCCAGATGCCTGCCGCATGCGCAGCGTCGATGATGGTCTTCAGGGTTCTGGTTACGGCGGGGTGGGCGGGATCGTGAAGATGGGCGATCCGTTCATTTCCACGGTCCGCCGCCATCAGATACTGGAGCAGATCGTTGGTTCCGATGCTGAAGAATTTCACCTCCTTGGCCAACAGATCGGCGATGATCGCGGCGCTCGGAACCTCAATCATGATTCCCAGCTCGATATCCACTTGAAAGGCTTCTCCCCTGATGCGCAACTCATCCATCGCCTCATCAAGCAGTGCCTTGGCATGAAGAAGTTCCTCGCGTCCCGAGATCATCGGGAACATCAGACGGAGATGCCCGTGGACAGCGGCACGGAGAATGGCCCGTAGTTGGGTCTTAAAAATTTCGGGATGGCGCAGGCAGAAACGGATGGCACGGCATCCAAGGAAGGGATTTTCCTCCTCGACGAGATCAAGGCACTCGGTCGGTTTGTCCCCGCCGATATCCAGCGTACGAATGATCACGCTCTGAGGGGCAATCCTTTCCGCTACCTGGCGGTAAATGGCGTATTGCTCGTTCTCGTCGGGCGGGGTTGCCCGGTTGAAATAAAGGAATTCCGTGCGATAGAGGCCGATACCCTCGGCCCCGCATGAAGCCACATCATCAAGCTCCTCGGGAAGCTCTATGTTCGCAGAGAGAATAATGTGGCGTCCATCGAGGGTGACGGAGTCACTTTCACGAAGCGTCTCCAGACTCTCCTCAATGTGTTCCTTCTCTTCGGCGAGTTGCTGATATCCGGCGAGTGTTTCGGGTGAGGGATTCAGATAAACCCTGCCGCTATAACCATCAATCAGGATGACATTCCCGTTCTCCAGTTTGTCGCAGATCCCCTCAAGGCCGACGATGGCAGGAATGCCGAGGGCTCTTGCCATGATGGCGGTATGTGATGTCTTGCTTCCTTTTTCAGTGATGAATCCTGCTACATTATCCTTGTTGAGCGTTGCCGTGTCGGAGGGGGTGAGTTCATCTGCAACAATGATGTGATTGCGATCATGTCCGGAAAGTCGCTGTCCGGCCTTTCCCAAAAGTTGTCGGATGACCCGTCGAGCGACATCCTCCAGATCGATGGCTCTCTCCCTCAGATAGGCATCATCGATCGCAGAGAGGGTCTTGATGAACCGATGGGCGACGCTTTGAAAAACGAACTCGGCATTGTTCTTCTTCTGACGAATCCCTTTGTTTACCTCATCAATGAGGCTGGGATCTTCAAGTACCAAAAGGTGTGCATCAAAGATGCTGGCGTCACCTGCGCCGGCGGAATTGCTCAGGCGCTCCTGCAGTTCGAGCAACTCCCGTCGCGTTGCAAGCAAAGCCCCCTCAAATCGGGCAACTTCCGCATCCAAATCGGCGTCCGCAAGATCACGGAAGGGAACGACTTCATCCTCTTGAAAATGGATGAGGACTTTTCCTTCTGCAATTCCCGGTGCCACAGCCATACCCTGAAAGACACGCTCTCCCGCCGGTGGCAGCGTGGTCTCTGAATGTCGTTTGTTTCTGTTAGAGCGTCGTCCCACGATGCAATGATTTAACGGTATCCTTGGGTCCGGTCAAAGGAGGAATGTGAGGGGGGCAATATTTCCCTGGTAGAAGACTAAGCCGTATCACGAACTGGCAACTCGATGGCCTTACAGAGATCGCGCCATCCGGGGAAATTCCAGCTGTTGGGGAAATCCTTGCACTGCTGCGGTTTGACCGCCTGAATGGAACAATCGTTTCCTGACAGAAAAAAACAGGCGCCATTCTCTTGATCGATGAGCGCCAAGCCTCCGCGATTGGGGCGGAGTCGCGTATAGTCCTGAATAAAGAGGTCCTCGTCCATCTTGAGGAAGGATGCAATCTCCTGAATCTCTTCCTGGGTCACGCGGACAAATCCCGGCCAGCGACAGCAGGCCGTACATCGTTGGCAAAGGTAAGTTGGAGGCATGGGATCAATTAGCGTCCCCTTAGGCAAGGGCTGAAAGCTTAAACTTAAAAGCTGAAAAAGATGGGGATGAAATAAAGCGCTGCCCATTAACTCCGCTTCACGGAGGTGGAAAGTTTCCACCTCCGTGATCATAGTAGGATTCTAGGCCACTTTGACTTCGATGTGCTTCGGCTTGGCGGCCTCGCTCTTGGCTACCTGCACATGAAGAACTCCATCGCTGAATTTTGCTTCCACCTTTTCAGTATCGGCATCCTCGGGCAGTCCAAAACTGCGGGTGAAGGTGCCGTAGGAGCGTTCGATACGGTGATATTTCTTACCCTTTTCCTCCTTTTCGAATTTCCTTTCTCCTGTAATGGAGAGGATTCCGTTTTCCACCGTCACCTTCACATCTTCTTTCTTAAGCTCGGGCAATTCTGCCTTGATCAGATATTCCCGATCATCTTCGGTGATATCGACTGCGGGTGCCCATTCGGTTGCTACGAGACCTCTTTCCCCATCCTTGCGAAAGGTTGGGAGACCGATAGCGCTGTTGATGCGATGCTGGAGTTCATCAAGATCCCTTGAGGGATTCCATGTTGCTATTGCGTGCATAGTGTTATGATTCTTCCGGCGGGATGTACCGTTCCGACCATACCTCCTCCCGCCTTCGAAAAGATTGGTCGTGGAAGGGAACTTTTCCACCTCCAAATGGAGTTCAGCAAAGAGCATACCGGCTCCACTTCTCTTATGCTTAAGAAAACAGGGGTAGGGATGAGTCAGAAAAACCCAATATTGAACATCGTTACGAGACAAAATGACCCGTTTTGTTTGCCCTGCCATTGCTTGCTGATCCCCGCCTTGGTCCCCAGTGCTTATTCCAACAGGCACCTTGCGATTTATTCTGGGACTCCCTAGATTCCGAAATCGTCATGCTTCTGTCACCGCCCATGATTTCATACCGTACTGCAGCCCTCCGTTTGATCCCTGTACTGGCTGCGCTGCTGCTGCCGGGATGCGCTCTTTTTGATACAAGCGCTGATCTTGCAAGTTTTCGAACTGTCGTGATCGATCCCGGTCATGGAGGGTATGATCATGGTGCCCATGCTGTCCGGGGGATGGATGAGAAGATGCTGACCCTCGATGTCGCCCAGCGACTGAGACCGCTTCTGCAAGAACGAGGATACCATGTCGTGATGACCCGCAACTCGGATATTTTCATCCCGCTTGGTGTGCGCACAGGAATATCCAACGCCCATCCCGATGCCGCCTTCGTGAGCATCCATTGCAACTGGGCGTCAAGACGCTCCGCCACAGGAGTGGAAACCTATTACTACAATCCACGCTCCGCTCCTTTCGCCGCAAACATCCTGCGTGAAATCTCAGGTTGCTACGGATCCCATAGCCGAGGTGTCAAGCCGTGCCACTACTATGTTCTCCATCACAATTTACGACCCGCCACGCTCCTGGAACTAGGGTTCGTTTCCAATCCTACTGAGAATGCAAGCCTTCAAAATCCTGCCGTCAGGCAACGCCTTGCCGAACGAATTGCCGCAGGTATCTCAAGGGTGCATGGAGGTCACGCTCCTGTTGCTCCAGGTTCGTAGGAATTGCTGGATGATGACTAAACGCTAAAGAGATCCTTGATCCGCTCGGTAAAACTTCTGTGGATCGGGGTATTTTCCTCGCCGCAGAGTTCGGCAAAACTCTGCAATGCTTGGCGCTGCTCGGAGTTTAGCTTGGTGGGCACCTCAACCTCCAGCTTGACATGGAGATCCCCCTTGCCATGACTCTGGAGGCGCGTCATGCCGTGACCCTTGACCCGAAAATCACTTCCGCCTTGCGTCCCCGCAGGGACTTTTAAGTTCACTGGACCGGAGAGTGTTGGGACTTGGACTTCACCACCCAGGGCAGCCGTCACAAATGGAATCGGTATCCGGCAATGCAGATCGCTTCCCTCTCTTACAAAGACGGGGTGTTCCTTGAGATGGATGACAACATAAAGATCGCCGTTGGAACCACCCCGCGCACCCGCCTCACCTCCGCCGCTGGAGCGGAGGCGTGACCCCTCGTCAATTCCTGCGGGAATATTGAGTTTGATACGCGATGTTTTTTCAGCACGCCCCTGACCGTTACAATCGCGGCATGGCTTGTCGATCGTCTGCCCTGCCCCATGACACTGCGGGCAGGTCTGGGCAACTTGGAAGAACCCTCTTGAGGCCACAACCTGACCTCGTCCCCGGCAGAGGGAGCAAGTCGAGACTTTTGCCCCCTTCGCGGCGCCGGAGCCGTCGCAGGTGTCACAGGTGTCGAGTTTTCGGATTTCGATTTCTTTTTCACATCCTGCAAAGGCTTCCTCAAGAGAGATTCTGAGATCGTACCGAAGATCGGAGCCCCGACCATCCTGAGAAGCTCCTCCCCCACCGAAAAAATGATCGAAGATGCCACCGCCGGCCGATCCTCCCGACGCTCCGAACATTTCGCGGAAGAGATCGAAGGGATCGTGCATCCCGCCGGAACCTCCCATCCCACCTTGAAAGGCGGCATGACCGTAGCGGTCGTAGGCGGCTCTTTTTTCAGGGTCCCCTAGGATTTCGTAGGCCTCGGAGATTTCGTGAAAACGAAGCTGCGCGGTCTCATCCCCGGGGTTTTTATCAGGGTGATGCTTCACGGCAAGCTTGCGATAGGAGCGCTTGATCTCCTCAAACTCAACGGTGCGGGTGACTTCCAGTACCTCGTAGTAGTCCCTTTTTGCCATAAGACTATGCCTTGTTCACAATGACGCTGGATGGCCGCACAAGCCGGTCAGCAAGTCGGTATCCGCGCCTGAGCTGACGCAGAACGACACCTTCGGCTTGGGCGGGGTCTGACTCATGTCCCAACGCCTCGTGTAGTTTAGGATCAAAGGGCTGGCCGACGGCATCGATGGGCTGAAGCCCGCTGGCCTGAAGGAAGTCTCCAAGCTGCCGATGGATCATGGCAAAGCCGTTGACGATACCCTTGGCAGACTCATCTCCACGAGCAGCCTCAAGACCAAGCTCGAAATTATCCAGAATGGGCAGGAGTTTTTCCAGGAGTCCGGCATTGGCAAAACGGATCGCTTCCTCTTTTTCCCTAATCATTCGCTTGCGGTAGTTTTCAAGATCGGCTGCGGCCCGCAGGGCGGCATCGCGATAACGATCCACCTCGGCCTGTAGATTGGGTGAGGCCACTTGATCCGTTGCTTCCTGATGCTCCGGGGATTTGGAGACGTCGGGATGTACGGGTTCCTCGGAAGGATGCTGGGCGGGTTTGGGTGTGTGGGGTTGGTGTTCTTTTTTCAAGGCTGCGATAGAATGTTTTAGAGTTTCTGTAGTCCTATAAGAGTGATGTCGTCGTGCTGCGGCTTCCCTTCCGAGAAGGTCTGCACTGAATGAGCCAGCCGATGGAGGGTTTCTACGGCTCCGTCGCGGGCACTTTCCAGCAGTTCTCCGGTTAGCCTCTCTACGCCAAACTCATTACCTGCGGCATCAAGTGCCTCGGTAAGTCCATCCGTATAAAGCAGAAGGAGATCCCCCTGTCCAAAACGGAATGGAAAGTCTGTGCAAAACCTATCGAAGACCCCGCCGCTGTCAATCCCCACGGCCATTCCCTTGGGGTTGAGACGCTCCACCTCAAGGGTTTCCGCACGGAACAGGAGCGGGGCATCATGACCTGCTCTCGCCAGCAGGGCTTCCCCGGAGTGCCGGTTGACCACCACATAGGCCATGCTGATGAACATGTCCTCTTTCATGTCGGGATAGAGTTGTCGGTTGACGGCTCTCAGTACGGTGGCGGGGGAAATGTGACCTCGGGATTGACTGCGCACGGCGCTACGGCACATGGCCATGATGAGGGAGGCGGGAACCCCCTTGCCCGAGACATCGGCAATCGCAATGCCGAGATGATCGTCATCAACAGGCAAATAATCAAAATAATCCCCGCTGAGCGTGCGGGCTGGGAGGTTGAGTCCGCTGATTTCGTATCCCGGAAGCTCCGGCGCATCGGAGGGGAGGAGAATCTTCTGTATCTCCCGGGCAATCTGGAGATCGTGATCCATCGCGTGCTTCTCCCCCGCTTCAAGATAAATGGCCTGATTGAAAAGGGCAAAAGCCGACTGCTCCAAGATCGCTTGAAAAAGTTCCTTTTTGGCGTGGCGGAAAGGGACGCTGCCCCTTCCGTTGGCAATCGCCAGCACGCCGAGTAACTTGCCCCTGTAATGAAGGGGGCCAAGCATCACGGATTCCAAGCCCTGCGTGGAAAAGGGGGCGGACAATGCATCCTCTTCCGTGACTTCCTTTCCATCATGATGAGCAGTCAATAACCGTGGTTCCTTCCAATCACATGCAGTTCCCAGGAGGTCGTTTCCTCTTGGAACTGCCTGAAGGCGGAGAAAGCTCTCGATCGCCTGATCACTCCCACCTTCTTCCGCTTTTGCAGCTAGACTTTCCGGCAGGACGACAAGAGGAGGACATCCCTTGGTCAGAAAGGAGGGGAGTAGATGATTTCCGGTGCGGTCGATAAGATAAAGTGCGCCTCCATCAGCTTTAAGAATATGAGTTCCGCCCTCGACGATGAGACGGTTGAGTTCGGTGGAAGGAACCCCCTCTGCAAAGGCTGCACCCAGCCCATGCAAAAAATCAAAAACCCGCTTCTCCTCCTGATGGATCTCCGCAGAGCTTTTTCTGAGCTGACCAACGCGTCTGTTGGAGCCAAAAACGATAAAACCAAGCACCCCCATGACAAGGGACATGAGGGCGATGACAAGAGTCTCAATCGTCTGAAGCATCATGAAAAGGCATCACCATGAACGAGATTGAAGAAGAAGACCAGCACCACTCGAGTTATTCATTTGCAGATAAAAAAGAGCAGTCAGAAGCTCTCACTGAAGAACGGTCCAAACAAATCCCTTCTTCCCTCAATCAGCACTTCCCTAAGCACCCTGCCTCGCTCCCGATTCGTGCTTCAGATATTCCAGCACATCCCGAAAGCGGTTGGCGTTGACCGGATTTGCTGAGGCAAGCGCCTCGTGGGCGGCAAGCACGATCTCCTTCTCGGGGCTCGTCTCCGAAGGGAGTTCGATTAGCTCCGCCCCTTGTTCGGCTGGCATTTTCAATTCGCCCTCCATCGGTTCCACCGAAAAAAGGAAATTAAGGCCGAGATTTTCCAGCAGATCCACATTGCGCGGGCTGACATTAAGGGTTCGTAGGTTCCCTTGTCCCAGTTCGCGAAGATTCTGGGAAATGCCGGTCAGGGTTCCCATGAAGGTTGAATCCATGTGATCGCAGGCTGCCAGATCGATGATGAACTCCCGGTAGCCACGCTGAATCATTGCGTGGACGAATTTTTTTAAAGAACCGCTTCCTTGAAAATTTCCCCTGCCCTCGACCTGAATCCAGACGACTCGGTCGAAACAGGCAACGCATATGGTGACGGGAGGCTTGACCATTTTATGAGCTGGTGAATCAGAAAGAGTCAATGAAAGCGTGGATAGCTGCCACATACCATGGGCTTCATCCCGACAGATTTCAAGGTTTCTAGTGATTTCCTGACCAATGACTCCCCAACATGCCCCTCGATTTCCAGCATCAGGTGGAGACCGCCACGGGGTGAACGACGGCTATGGATCGAGAGCACATTGACTCCTTCCACCCGGAACGGATCCAGCGCTTTGGCCAACGCTCCGGGTTGATCATCAAGGTGAATAAGCAGGGCCGTCTGATCGTCGCCCGAGGGAGCGTTGAGCGATGGGCCGAGTACCAGATAACGGGCTGAAATATTCCCCTTCTCCCCGCTAAGAATTATCTGGGCACAAAGAAAAATTCGTCCGGGTACGCTTTCGTCGGCCAGCAACTCCAGAATCTTTGCATCAGGGCCATCCTCTCCAAATGAAATCACACCGCAGTCTGCGGAACCAAGTGCCACGGACGCGAAGAGTCGCGCTGCGTCATCATAAAAACCATACCGAACGCTGGAACCAAAATGTTGTTTTGCTGCGAAGTGCGTAAGCCCGGCGACATTTCCCTCCACCGCAATGAGAGTATCCTTTTCCAAGGCGAGCGATGCCGACATGATCTCCCGATAGATCGCCCGGATGGCCGCTTCGTCAAGCGGACCCTTGTTTTGTGCAACCAGTCTTCGCATCAACTGCTCCGCGCGTCCCGGCACATAGACGGGACAACCCGAGCGCTCCTTGATCCTTCCTATCTCCTGGGCAAGTCTTGCCCGTTCATTGAGCAAACCCAGTAACGAGCCATCCAACGTGTCGATGGCTTTGCGTATCTCATCAAGCGGATCGGGATGATTCATGAAAAGCAGCGTTTTTCTAAGCTTCGGGTGTAGGTGTTTCTCCCTCCGGGATCGAATCCATCGGAACTTCAGAGACCCTAGGTAAATCAGGGGTTCCCTCATCGTCGGCAGCTTGGGATGAGGGCTCAGGAAGTCCCTTTGGAAGAGGAAGATGACGCAACTCGGCGGCATTCGGCAACTCGTCAAGATGGCGCAGACCAAAGTGATCGAGGAAATACTGTGTCGTCGCGTAAAGCAGCGGGCGCCCCGGAACTTCGGCTCGGCCTGCGATCTTTACCAACCCCCTGTCGAGAAGAGTCTGCATGACGCCGTCAACAGCAACTCCCCGCACAGCCTCCATGTCAGCGCGGGCAATCGGTTGCCTATAGGCGATGATGGCGAGGGTTTCCAAGGCGGGTGCACTCAGGCGCGTTGGTTTGGCCTCGGGATAAAGGGCGCGCAGCCAAGGGGCGAATCCCGCCGCACTGCTGAGTAGCCATCCGGTGGCAGTCTCGCGCACCTGGTAGGCCCGTCCTGAAGCGGACACCTCGGCCTGCAGTGAATCAAGAGCTTCCCTGATGTCGGTCTCCTTGATCCGTCCATAAGCACTGGCCACGGAGTTAGGTTCAGCCGACGCAGAAGCCTTAAAGTAGGCGAGCAGTTCCTTGGGGCTGACGGCTTTCTGTGAGGCGAAGAGGATTGCCTCGATGACGAGTGAGAGACGGGGTATTTCACCCTGAGGCACATCGCCCGCGAGCGTCCCCTCGGGAACAATATCGGGGAGTTCGGCTGGATTTCCTTCTGTTTCAGAAACTCCCTGTAGGATGGATTCCTCGGAGATTGTACTGCCAAGACCTTCGGCGTCGGGGAGAAAATCGGGTGGAGGAGTATTACTCATTGGTATCTTCGGAAAAGGAGAGTTCTTCTTCGCTCAGGTGGGTGCGTTCAAGCCAGATTTCACCGAATTGTTCATCCTGACGCACGCTGAATTGTTTCATCCGAATAAGTTCAAGGATAGCCAGAAAAGTCACCACCACTTCGGAACGGGAGACGGCGGCGTTGAAAAGCTCCTCAAATTTCATCGCAACCCCACGATCAACCATCCGCATGAGATGATTGATCCTGTCGGTCACGGTGAATGTCTCCTCATGAATCTCCCCCTGCTTCTCCTCGGGTGGGAGGCGTCTGAGGGCGCGCTGGAAGGCATTGATGAGATCGAAGATGCCGACATCCCCGATGAGCATGTTCTCATCGACCATCGGGGCATGCGCGGGATCGGGGGATGTGGCACGGGGGAAGAGTGCGGATTGAAGTTCCTCACGATCGCGCAGTTGGCCTGCAGCCTCCTTGAACTTGCGATATTCAATAAGCTGACGGATCAGTTCCCATCGGGGATCATCCTCTTCAACCTCTTCCTCGGGCATCTGCAGATCCTTGGGCAGGAGTGTGCGACTCTTTATATAGAGCAAATTGGCCGCCATCACGAGAAACTCGCCTGCCACCTCAATCTGAAGCACCTCGAATGCTTCCAGGTACGCCAGATACTGTGTCGTGATTCTCTCGATGGAAATATCGTAGATATCCACCTCGTCCTTTTTGACGAGGTAGAGCAGCAGATCCAGAGGTCCTTCAAAAACCTCCAGCTGAACTTTGTATTCTGAATCAACCACCCTGCTTTAGTCGGGTCCAGCTTTAGCGGCGGTAGCCGTGGCGTTCCACTTCCTTGGCGACCTGTACCTTGTGCTTGGCCTTTTCCTTAATCTTGGTCTTCCTCTTACGGAGTTGCTGGGCCAGCTTGTGAACCGCAAGATCGATGGCTGCGTAAAGATCATCCTCCGAATCCTCCGCATGAAGGTCGGGGCCGGGCATCGCAAGATGAATCTTCACCTGATAGTCCTTCTTCTTGGAACGGTGCTCGTCGAAGAGCAGCACGACATGGGCGGCAAGGATGCTGTCGGTGTATTCCTCGAGATGTGCAACCTTGTCGGCCACATGGGCGTGGATGGCTGCGGTGAGCTTGATATGACGGGGGCTTAGGTGAATTTGCATATAATGGTTTCCTATCTACTTTCTTTCTACGACCCGAAGTGGCTTCGCGCCACCAAAAGTTCTGAGCATTCTTAAAATCAGCTTTAATTTATTATTGTAAAAAACCTGCGGATTGACTCCGTAAGACCTACTATATCGTGTTGTGGAGCTTCCAGGTCAACCGGAAGCCCTAGTTGGCGCAACGCTCCTGAAGTGACCGGCCCGATGCTGGCGGTTTTGATCCCTTCCGGCATCGACAGGCCGAGATTCATGAAATTTATTGCCGTCGAGCCGCTGGTAAACGAGATCATGTCCGCACCCTCCTCACGGAATCGCCTGATGCCGCCTGCCACATCCTCCGACTCCGGAACGGTCTCATAGACGGGTACATCATCAACAATGGCACCAAGGTTCTCCAATTCGGAGGCGAGCATCTCGCGCGCTCCGGCGGCGCGGGGAAGCAGGATGCGGAGATGCTCCACATTGAGTTTCTTGAATTCCTTGAGAAGTGACTCAGCCACAAATTCCTTGGGAATGAGATCGATGCCGAAACGAAACTCGCGCACCTTTTTTGCCGTCCCGCTGCCGATCACCGCAAGGCGCGCCCCTCCCAGTTCACGGGCATCCTCATAGGCGGCATAGAAAGCATTGAAAAATGCCTCCACCCCGTTGGGACTTGTGAAAATGATCCAGTCGTAGCTGCGCACATCGGCGAGGGCTTCCACAAACGCAGTCTTCTCCCGGGGCGGTTCGATGCGAATGGTCGGCAACTCGTAGGCATCGGCACCAAGTTCACGGAGTGCTTCCAGCAGACCGCCGACCTGGGCCCGGGAGCGAGTGACAGCAATGCGACGACCAAAGAGAGGTCGATTTTCAAACCAGTTGAGCGATCCTCGCAGATTGACCACCTCGCCAAATACCGCCATCGCAGGGGTCCCTGATTCATTGGCATTGGCAAGTTCTGCCAGCGTGCCGAGAGTGCCGACGAGGGTTTGCTGCCGCCCCATGCTCGCATTACTTACCAAGGCTGCCGGTGTCGATTCTGACATTCCTGCGCAGGTCAGCTCCCGTGTCACCGTCGCTAGATTTTTCAATCCCATGAGCATGACCTTTGTTCCCGGAGCCGAGGCGATGGCCTTGTAATCGATGCTGGAGGTTTCCTTGCCCTGCCCCTCATGTCCCGTGAAAATCGTGAGCATTGAGTTGCTTGTACGATGCGTCACGGGAATTCCGGCGTATGCAAGTCCTCCGATGGCCGAAGTCACCCCCGGTACGATCTCAAAGCGTAGACCTGCCGCAGCGAGGGCCGCAGCCTCTTCGCCTCCACGACCAAACAGAAAGGGATCCCCTCCCTTCAGGCGCACGACGCACTTGCCGGCCCGTGTGAATTTGATCAGCAGTTCATTGGTCTCCTCTTGATGGACGGCATGTTGTCCGGCGATTTTTCCCACATAGATCCTCTCGGCAGATTCGGGCGCAAAGCGGAGCAGCTCAGGATTGCTCAGATAGTCATAGATCACCACATCCGCCCGCCTCAGACACTCGCACCCGCGCAAGGTCAGTAGCCCTGGATCGCCTGGCCCCGCTCCAACAAGATAGCAGATCCCCTCGGTGGGTTTCTTTTTCATGAAGCGAGGAGTTGATCCGCGACCAATCGGGCTGTCTCGGAGGGGCTTGCTGCGGAGAGGGTAGCGAATCGGGTTAGTGCATTCGCCTCCGGCACAAAGACCGCTTGCAAATGGATCATGCCATCAGATTCTGTAGCCAGGGCACCAAGTGCCAGATGACAGCCGCCTCCAAGATGCCTGAGCACGAGTCTCTCCGTTTCCACGCATCGTGCAGTCGCGGCATCATGCAGGGCTGAGACGAGGGGAATGGATGGGGCGTCATCGCGCATTTCCACGGCGATGGCCCCTTGGCCGGGTGCAGGGAGCATCCAGCCGAGATGTTCGATCCAAAGCGTGACGCCATTGAGTTCCATACTCTCTCCCGAGAGATCATGACCAAGCCGCAACAGTCCCGCCGAAGCAAGGATGGTGGCATCATAGGATCCAGCCGCTGCCACCTTCTGCAAGCGTGTTGGAACATTGCCGCGGATCGCTGTCATTATCAGATCGGGACGGCGGTTCTTGAGCAATAGGGCGCGACGGGGACTGCTTGTGCCAATGACTGCTCCCGGAGGCAACAGGGCGAGCCCTCCTGGATGATGCGACACAAGCAAATCGCCGGTCGATGCGCGGGGCAGGATTGCAGCGAGACAAAGTCCGACGGGAGTCTCCACGGGAAGATCCTTGAGACTGTGGACGGCGAGGTCGATTTCTCCGTTTAGCAAGGCCTCCTCAAGTTGCTTGGTAAAGAGTCCCGCCCCCTCGGCAGTCGGCTCGTGAAGCGCCAGAGTGGTTCGGGCATCCCCCGTCGTCGTGATGATCTTCAGCTCGACCGTGAGGCCGGGATGGACCGACAGTAAGGCTTCTCGAACCATCTTCGACTGCGCCAGAGCGAGATCACTGCCACGAGTTCCAAGAATCAGCGCTTTCGTCATGTTGGCATCCCCGGTTCGCGAGCGGTCTTAAGCCAGCTCAGAAATCCCCCCACATGATGATCGATCAACGATTCGCAGCGGACCACCTCCTGCTGGCGAATATCCAGCGACTGTGCAGCGATCTGTTCCAAACTGTCGATGTCATAGAGGAAGAGCCCGTCGAGTTCATTGATCGCGGGGTCGGCATCGCGCGGAACGGCCAGATCGATCACGAAGAGGGGAGCTCCCCGACGAAGTTTCAGCAGTGGGGCGATCTTCTCAGGAGTCAGGAGTGCGGATGGGGCGTTCGTCGAGCTGATCAGGATGTCCACATCGACGACGGCATTCTCCCAGTGATCAAAATGGAGGGCCATCCCGCCGATCTCAGCGGCAAGTGATGCTGCGCGTTCATAGGTGCGGTTGGAGACGATCACGCTCCTGACCCCTCTGGATTGAAGACTTCTGGCGGTTCTTTCACTGATCTCCCCGGCACCGAGAATCATAACGCGCCTACCCTCCAGTGAGCCGAAGATTTTTCCGGCCAACTCCACTGCCACTGATCCAATGGAGGTGGGACCGCTCGTGATCTGAGTCTCGGTGCGAACCGTTTTGGCCACACGGAAGGCATGTTGAAAGAGTTTGTGAAGCGACCGGGTGGCGGCTCCCGCTTCATTAGCTATCGAGTAGGCCTTTTTCACCTGGCCAAGGATTTCTGTCTCTCCGATCACCATCGAATCAAGCCCGCTTGCCACCCGGAAAAGGTGTCTGACCGCCTGAGGCGTGTCATGGTGATAGAGAGGGGCTTCCAATCCGGTTCGCTCGGCAAGGATGGAGCGGAATCCATCCAATGCACGCAAGGTGCAGAGGCCGGAAGCGTAGAGTTCGACCCGGTTGCAGGTAGAGAGCATTACGACCCCGGAGACACCTTCGATTTCACAAAGGCGGCCCAGCATGCCAGCCATCTCATCTTCGCGCACAGCAAACCGCTCCCTCACCTCAAGGTGGGCCGTACGATGATTGATGCCGGCGCAGAGAATATTCATCTTAAATCAGCGCTTCGCTATTCAGTGCCGCTGGAGAGATGCTGGATCACCGGGAGCAGGACCAAAGCCAGCAGGAAAGTTGTTGAAGCAAGGATAGCAAAACGCCGACCGGTGAAAAACCCCGTCTTTGCTCCCGCAAGAAGCATCGCATAAAGAACCCAGATCAAAATCGAGAAGAAAAATTTGGCTTTTGAAATCATGATATGAGCGTGCATTCCGGCGGCAAAACTCAAGCTCAGGAGCAAAAATCCGAGCCAAAGCAGCCGCAGGATGGCTTTGGCAAGAACGGTGATCGGAGGGAGGTGATGAAAGATAGGGGCGGGACGGCGGGACTTCAGCTGGCCTTCCTGAAGCAGGAACATAAAACCGGCGACACACGCCAGACCAAATGCGCCATAGGCCACGAGTGAGAGAGCCGCATGAGTCTCCACCCAGGGATTGGGCCGGAAAAAACCCGACCGAGCCCCCTCGGGTAGGAGTACGGCAACAATTTGCAGGAGAAGCACCAGGGGTGCGGTGAAGGCCCCCATGAGTGAGATCCTATAAGAGGGACCGATCACGAGGTAAATCAACGCGATTGACCAACTCAGAAAGATCAGCGTCTCAGGGACTGTTCCCAAGGGACATGCATGCTCGGCGACACCGCGCAGTGAGAGATACCAACCCTGTGCTGCCGCCCCGAGAGCCATGGCGATGAAATTGAATCTCCCCGGATGGAATCGTCCCGCTCCGAGGACGAAGAGCGTGTGACCGAAGCTGAAGAGATAGCAGAGCGTGGAGGCAAGAAGGGCAATGCGTTCCATTGAGATCAGGAGGGTTTGGTGTCATTCATGCCGGTCGCCCGGGATTCAATGAGGGCATAAGCGTTATGATTATGGATGGACTCGAAGTTCTCGGCTTCGATCCGATACCAAAGAATATTCGCATCCCGTTCCGCCCGTGCCGATACATTCCTCACCAGATCCTCGACAAAGACAGGATTGGCATAAGCCTGTTCGGTGACGAACTTTTCATCGGGGCGTTTCAGCAGACTGTAAAGCTCGGAGCTGGCGGAGTCCTCCACGAGCCGCACCATCTCCTCGATCCACATTGGTTTGGCGCACCGCACAGCAAAGGTGACATGACCGCGTTGATTATGGGCGCCCGAAGCACTGATCGCCTTGGAGCAGGGACAAAGAGTCGTCACCGGAACGATCACCGTGACGATGAAGTCAACCGGTCCCTTGGGTCCCCCGGAGAGAGTCGCATTGAACCTCACCGTGTAATCAAGCAATCCGATTGCTCCGGTGACAGGAGCTGCCTTCTCCATGAAATAGGGAAACTCAAAATCGACATGAGCCTGATCGCTTTCAAGACATTCGGTGAGCTGCACAAGAATCTCGCGGATATTACGCACATGGAGGATGGGGCCGTGGGAATTGAGCACCTCCACGAAGCGACTCATGTGCGTTCCCTTAAAATGATGAGGCAGATCCACTGTCATCTGCACCGTGGCGATAGTTCCCTGCTCGTTGTGATTTTTGTCACGGACGCGGATCGGGAAGCGCAGATCCTTCACGCCGACTCTGTCGATTGGAATCTGGCGATCATCGGGAAGGCTCTGCGTGTCGGTAAGTGGTTGGGCGGACATGATGAAAGGGGGGCACCCTACAGGTTAAAGGCTGTAGGCTAAAGGCTAAAACAGCTCGTGAGCAAGGACACTCAAGCAGTAGATGGCGGCAGTCTCCGTGCGGAGAATGGTCGGGCCGAGCGTCACCGGAACGGCGTCTGCTGCTTTGAAGAGCGCGATTTCGGCGGGGGTGAAATCCCCTTCCGGGCCGATCAGCACCGTGACATCGTCGGGAAGATGCCCTTTGGCCTGCCGGTAAACAGCCAGAACTTCCTTGATGGGCTTGGAATCTGGCTGAAGCGAGGCCAGAAGAAGAAGTCCCTCCGTCCTAGTTTCGAGAAATTGTTCCACTGTGCAGGGCTGCCACACACGCGGAAGCGTATTGCGTCCACACTGCTTGCAGGACTCCATGGCGATCTGCTGCCATCGCTCCCGCTTGCGCTCCGCATCAGCCTCATCCAGGCGCACCACCGTCCGATCCGTCATCAGCGGCACGATGGACGAGGCCCCCAACTCCACGGCCTTTTGCAGCACAAGATCCATATTCTTACCCTTGGGCACAGACTGGGCCAGCGTGATGGCACAGCGCGGCTCGGTCGTCACGGCCTGGGTGCCGATGCGTAGCGTGCAGTGCTTCCTATTCACCTCCAAAAGCTCCGCTTCCGCGACCTTTCCCAAACCGTCGAAGACGACGACAGAGTCTCCCGCCCCCAACCTCAGCACATCGCAGCAGTGATGCGCATCCGCGCTCTCCAACTCTGGCCGCTCATGAAGCCAACGATCAGGCGCGAGATAAAACCGGTGGCTGGACATGGGATCAAATGACAAATTCCTCAAACAGGCTCTTTGGGAATTACATCCGGGGCATCGGCCGGGAGATCCGAAGGCAGGATTGTCGATTTGACAAGCAGGGTGCAGGTGGTGCCTACAAGTGCCCCTGCCAGAATATCGCTGAAAAAGTGATAATCCATCACGACCATGCAGAGCCCTTCAAAGATTGCCAGCGCGATGCAGAAAGGGAGAAGCCTGCGGTAGATCAAGCCAATCGGGAGAAACGAGGCAAAGGCGATGGCCGTGTGACCCGAAGGGAATGATCCAGTGGCATCGGTACCCTGAAAGAGTTTTCCTTGGAACCATAGAAATCCATAGGCGTGATTGCCAATCCATGAGGGGTTATTATGCGTCCAGGTGAGGGGCCAGTCCCGGCTGAAGATCCACTTGAGCTCGTTCTTCAGTCCGAAGGTGAAGAGGATGCTGACACTCATGAGGATGAGGAGCGTGCGGAACCTGCCCGATTTTAGAAAGGGAGTCGCAAGCAACAGGAAGGGGGCCAGACCAGTCAGAATGGGGGGCCATTCCACAAGCTGGACAAAGAGATTGAGCTGATGCCCCTCCAGATCTCCCTGATCTGCCTGCACAGGGGGCCAGTGGTGGATCTGAAAGAGTGCGCAGATCTGCTGGGGCACGGCATGGTCGTAGATGTAACTACAAAGCGAGCGGTCGATAAAAAAATAGCTGACCACGATGGCCACGACCACGGCTGGCCAGATGCGGAGGAGTGGTTTCATGCGATGAACTCAGAAAGTAGGAGAAAACGGAGGACTACACCTGCCATGAGGTGAAGTATTCCCTGACTGCTTCTTTCCAAGAGCGCGGAACAATGCCAGTCGCCCGCGTGAATTTCGAAGTATCCAGAGCGCTGTGGGGAGGCCGGATGGCAACGAAGGCTTTCATGTCGGCGAGCTTCAAGGGTGAGACAGTTGTCGTGAGTACGGGAATGCCGTAATGCTTGGCGCACTCCAACGCATATTCTCCGTAGTCCCGCCAGGAACAGGTGCCACTATTGCAGAGGTGATAGACGCCTCCGGGAAGCGCAAGATCAAGAAATGACTCAAGCCAGAGAGCCAGATCCTCGGTATAGGCAGGGGAGGAGGTCTTGTCGTGGACGGCTGCTGCTTCGGGATTAGTCAGTGCACGGCGGACAATGGCATCGACAAAACTTGGCTTGTCAGGGCCAAAAACCCATGAGACCCGCACCACACAATGCAACGGACTGGCTGCCAGCACAGCGAGATCACCCTCCAGTTTGGTGGCACCATAGTGGCTGACCGGTCTCGCCTCATCCTCCTCGGTGTAGGGTCGGTCAAGCAGACCGTCAAAGACATAGTCCGTCCCGATATGGATCAGGCGGGCACCCCGTGCAGAGCACAGTCGGGCGATGCGGCCCGGTGTCTCCGCATTGATAAGGCGCGCAAGTTCGGGATCCCGCTCACAGCCATCCACATCAGTGGCGGCGGCGGAGTTCACCACGACATCGCCGGGGCCGAATGCGTAGGCGGCCAGAGCGGCTTCGGCGGAGAGAGGATCGGAAAGATTGATCTCCTTTCGAGTTAATGGGATCAACTCGGAAATCCGCGGAAGTGATTTCCAACGGCGGGATAGGGCGGCCCCAAGACGGCCATTGGAACCAAGGACGAGAACCTTCATGGAGAATAGCAAAAAGCGGTTCCATGGAAGATGAAAGCTGAAAACTCATTACTAGCGGGAGAAAAAATGGAAGACACCATTCGGAGGAGACAAGGTTCACTTGCTTTTCTGAGCTCCGACTTCGCTCTTCAGCCTTCAGCTGTCCCATGTCAGCGTGTCAGTTTTTTAGTTTTCGGTATTTCCTACGCTCATCCCCTCCCCAAAATTTCCCCTCATTTTTCATCTCCAAAATGCGCTAACAGATTCAAAAAATAGGGAAAATCCCCCACTTTGAATTGTGACGAAATTGTAACATTAAAGGTCATGACGAGCGGTGGTGTTTTGGCGATAGTCCGAGCGTTCGCCACCATCCGGTTGCGGGCGTTGACCAACAAGCCGACTACAAACCCTCATCAACACTGGCTCCGCGACCATGAGAGCCATCCGAAACAAAGACGGAGCAGACGAAAAATTTCACCTCGCAGTAAAAACAACACAGACGCAATAACCCAACAAAACCCAAATAGATGAAAAAACAACTCCTCACAGCCGCTATCGCCCTGACGGGTCTGGCCGCTTTCTCAAACGCAAATGCCGTAGGGTATACCCCCGGCGATGCCCTTCTCTTCTTTACCGCACAAACAGGGGTATCAAACTCCGGAAAAAATATTCAGATTGATCTTGGTGATCTGACCAGCTCCAGCTTCTCCAGCTTCAGTCTTTCATCCTCCGCTCTTTCAGCTGTTCTGGACGCCACCTATGGTGCCGGATGGGCTTCCAACGACAAGGTTTCATGGGGGCTCATTGGTAGTCCTCAGGTCAATGCTGTAGATCTCACCGGATTTGGTCTGACGCTCGGCACAACGGGATCCAATGTCGGACAGCCGCTAGATTTCTACAGTGTTTCGACGATCGGTTCCGCTGTGGATCCAATGTATGGTGCTGGAACAGGAGTAACCGGGGTTTCGCAGGGAACTATCACGGATAGCCTTGGCCACAGCCACTACTACTCAATCTACGACAACACGATCCAGTCTTCGGCCTCAGCGAATGATGCCAATGGCTTTGGATTTTTCTCTGGAACACTTTCCGGAGCAATCACAGGCTTTAGCTCCAATGCCATTGTAGCTTACACCACGGCTGACGATGGTAGCGGAACTCCTATCATCGCAAGCAAGACAACAACGGGTAGCTTCTCAGTGAGCGGTGGTCAGATCAATGTCTCTGCGGTTCCAGAGCCAGGTACTTATGCTCTTTTCGGTCTTGGCGCTCTCCTGCTTGTGATCGCCTCCCGCCGCAAGTCTCACAACGCTTAATTCATCCTCACAACTTCACATCAGTAAAACAACCTAAATCAACACACAATGAAACACACTAAATCCATCAGT